>Ga0302250_1000472_pt1 | contig 39148 bp, 47 predicted proteins | sample AAG_RA_Asp_MG_FD_193536 | JGI IMG/M metagenome (GOLD analysis project Ga0302250, IMG submission 193536) | Enriched activated sludge microbial communities from anaerobic digester in WTTP, New Holstein, Wisconsin, United States - AAG_RA_Asp | ecosystem: Engineered > Bioreactor > Anaerobic >...
TTCCAACACTGGCTACCGCTCTGCTGCTTCCAACACTGGCTACCGCTCTGCTGCTTCCAACACTGGCAACCACTCTGCTGCTTCCAACACTGGCGACCGCTCTGCTGCTTCCAACACTGGCGACCGCTCTGCTGCTTCCAACACTGGCGACCGCTCTGCTGCTTCCAACACTGGCTACCGCTCTGCTGCTTCCAACACTGGCAACTACTCTGCTGCTTCCAACACTGGCGACCGCTCTGCTGCTTCTGTATCTGGAAAAGAAAGCGTAGCGATGGCAATCGGTTATGATAGCAAAGCTAAAGGTTCAAAAGGATGCTGGATAGTATTGTCAGAATGGGAAGAAAAAAATAGTGGATATCATATCAAAGATGTCCAGTGCGTTAAAGTTGACGGAAAGATAATCAAGGCAGACATCTATTATAAATTAGAAAACGGTAAGTTTATTGAAGCCTAATACCGACCAGCAATTAGAAGTTATTAACATTATGACCGAAGAAATTAAAAAAACTCAAAAAAAAATTGTAAATATGCTGGAAGAGTTAATAAGTTTAACCTACGAAGAAAAAGAAAAAGAAATAAAAAAAGTATTAGAAAAAATTAATAAAAAAACTATATGAACAAACAAAAAATTATTGACTTGCTAATGGGTTATAGTCTTAAAGAAAACATAAATAAACCAATTATATATTATTATCGTCGTGAGCAGGTAGAACAATTTGCCAGTTATATTATAAAACTAGAAAATGAAAGAGACAGATATGGAAGGCTTAAAAATACTTGGCTAGCCAACAGAACCGAAGAAGAAATGGCAGAATTATTCCGCCGGGTAGCAGAAGATGGACTAGTGTTTGACGGCAAGCATATTACACTTCAACCAACCGGCATTAGTTATGACTATATAGCTTATAAAAATAAAATGCTCTTGGCATATCCAGAGAGCCAAATAGATGTATCCCTAGTATATGAGGGGGACGATTTTCAAGTGGCTAAAGAAAGTGGTAGTGTCATCTATCATCATAATATCAAAGAGCCATTTAATCGCAAAGAAGAAAACATTATTGGCGGTTATTGTGTGATAAAAAATAAACGGGGTGAATTTTTAACCATATTAAGTAGGGAAGAAATAGAAAAACATAGAAAGACAGCCAAGACAGATGATATCTGGCGTCAATGGTTTATGGAGATGGCACTCAAAACTATTATTAAAAAGGCAGTTAAACAGCACTTTTCTGATGTTTTTGAAAAAATTGAAGATAACGACAATGAAAATTATAGTTTGGACAATCCTCTAGATTTAGAGTTAAAAACCAAACAAGAAATAGATGAAATTACTACCCTTGAAGACTTAAAAAAATACTATGAAAAAAATAAAGGGCAGGGCAGTGCTTTTGACGAATACATAGCTATTCGGAAAAATCAACTAACTCAACAAGTATGATTATTCACGATGATATTATTCAACAAAGCGAAGAGTGGTATAAAATAAGAAGGGGAAAAATAACTGCCTCTCACGCTACCGCCATAGCTAATTGTGGTAAAGGACTAGACAATTATATTTTAGAAGTAATGGCTGACTATTTTTCTTGTGCGGAAAAAGAACAATTTTCTAACAAGCACACAGAAAGAGGAAACAAGCTAGAACCTATTGCCAGAAGTATCTATGAGATAGAAACAGGCAATACGGTAAAACAGGTAGGTTTCATTGAATATAATGATTATGTTGGTTGTAGCCCTGACGGACTAGTTGGAGACGATGGTGGAATAGAAATAAAGTGTCCTGACGACAAAGAATACTTTAAGCTTTTATTGGAAAAGGAAGGGGCGATTAGTAGTGATTATATGTGGCAGGTGCAGATGAACCTATTGATAACCAATAGAAAGTGGTGGGACTTAATTTTTTACAACCCCAATTACAAACAGACAATAATTGTGTTCAGGATTTATCCAGATGAAGAAGCCCAAAAAAAACTAAAACAAGGCTTTATAATAGCCGAAAAAAAGATTAAAAATATAATTAAACAATTTGAATAAAACATATGTTCAATCAAGTAATTTTAATCGGGCGTCTAATAAAAGATGCCGAAGTAAGAGAAATAGCCAATGGCAAGTTAGTTGCTAACGCCACACTAGTAACCAATAAAAAGTTCAAAAACAAAGATGGTAAAATAGAAGAAAAGTCAGAATTCCACAATCTGGTTGTCTGGAACGGAGCTTCAGCTTTTTCCACCTATACCCAAAAGGGTTCACTAGTATTTATTAGAGGCGAACTAACAACCCGTAGCTGGGAGAAAAATGGAGTTAAACAATACCGCACAGAAGTAGTGGTTAATGAGTTTAAGTTCCTAGACAAAAAACAAGAACAGCCGGCAGATAATGTGGATATTGAGCAAATGAAAAAAGTTTTTAGTAATAGCACATCATTTAATCAAGAAGAGCCAATAGAAATCAACAATTTGAAAGAACTTTTCAATATACCATTTTAATTATATGGAAACAATTTTATCTAAAAGAACAAAACAAATTAAATCTAGTTATAATTCACTTCCAGAGCTTGAAGATATTTATTGTAAGCTTGGTTATGATTATGGACTAATCAGCGATGAACTTATTGAAAGTCTAAAAGAAAACCAATCGGTTAAAAAGAAAATTAAAGAAAATACCGATATTAAAAGTATGGCAGAGTTCAATCGTGAATATGAATTAACTCCCGAATACTTAATCTTAAAATCTTATAAATATCAATTAAAGGCACTTGAACGCCTAATGTCTGGACTTAAGGTCAGAATAGAGGGCTTGCGGTCAGAGGCTAGGGGTGGTGCGTAAAAATATATGGCAGACAAAGAAAAAATCAAAGACTTATTTTACAAAGGGGCTACCCTAGAAAAAATAGCTCGGGAACAACAAATTACCAGAGAAAGAGTAAGGCAAATCCTAAATCAGCTACTTTTTAATGAAACATACCAAAAACAATTATTATATAATCGCAGAAATAGACCACACAAAACCAGAGCTTTTACACGGATTTGTCCCGTGTGCGGAAAAGAATATAGCGGCAGAGAGTATATAGATAAACCAATGTTATTGTGTAAAAAATGTCGCTGGGAAAAAAGAAGGTTAGCCCGAACCAAAACTTATGTTTGCCAAAATTGTGGTGTAGAAAAAACTTATTTAGATTATAAACGAAAACCAGTATTTTGTAGTAGAAAATGTCACGGGCAGTGGCTTTATAAAATGAAAATAAATAAATCTATTGAATAATATGGTCAACTCTAAAAAGAAAGGAAATAGAGGCGAAAATCTGTGGGCTAACTGGTTAAGAGACAATAATATCTGTAAGGCGTATAGGAATTCAAGTAGTGGTGCTAACATTGTAAAATCAGATGTAACTAATAATCTGGGTATGAATTTTGAAGTTAAATCAGTTAAAAAGTTAAATCTAATGGAGGCTTGGAAGCAAAGTGAAAGAGATGCCGCAATGAGCCATACCATACCAACACTAGTAATTCATTTTGATGGTATGCCGCAAGATAATTGGCTAATAGTAATGAATAATTATGATTGGGCAGATTTAATTAGGGGCAAAAATGAGTCAGCAAAACAAGTAGCCACCAAGACCAAACAATCGTCTAATGAATATCTTAAGACCGCTATACGACTAAAATCTAAAGAAATTATAGACTTGATAAATAAAGTAGAATAGCCCTCTTGACAAAGCAAGAATAGTTTGCTATACTTATATTATGAAAAATAATCAACGCACAAACAACAACGATACAATAGCTTCTATCTGCGGCTTTCTAGCAATTATGTTAAGTATTTCTGTTGTAGGACTTAATGTTTATCGGCAAAATAAAAAGATTGAACAAGTTGAAATAAAAGTAGAACAACAGACAGATGAAATTAAAGAAGTCCAGCAAGAGGTGAAGGAGGTTAAACAGGAAGTCAAAGAAGTCAAGAAAGAAATAAAAATAAAGTATGCCTATATTAACGGAAACTGGTCAGAAGAACAATTAAAAGTCCGAGTAGAAACCGAGAAAAGAATAAGAGAAATCGCTGGAGATTATAAACATATTGACTACATTATTAAGATTTGTGATTGTGAGAGTATGCTGGGATTGAAAATGAAAAACGATAAAGGAAATTACCCTAAAGGAAGCGTTGATGAAGGATACTTTCAATGGAACTCATACTGGCAGAAAGAAATCAACAACAAGTGTAAGTATAACCTTGAGTGTGAAGTAAAAGAAGTAATCAAAAAGATAGACGCTGGTGGTCAAGGTATCTGGGTATGTGATAAGTATGTGAGAGGAACTGATAATTTTAGATAATTAACCAAGCACTTTAGACTTGGAATAAGATATAATTATGATTACTAAAAAACAAGTATTAGAAAACTTAGAAGAATGTAAAAAGTATATTCAAGAAGCTGAAAATATAAAAGAAGAAAAAGTTTTAGGTATTGCAATTAAAAATAGATTTACTGGAGATATTATTTTTCAAAGCACCAAAACTACTTATAAAGAAGCCGTTGAAGAAGCAATTAAAAGCGAGGCAAACCTAAGCGGGGCAGACCTAAGCGGGGCAAACCTAAGCGGGGCAAACCTAAGCGGGGCAAACCTAAGCGGGGCAGACCTAAGCGAGGCAAACCTAAGCAAGGCATACCTAAGCGGGGCAAACCTAAGCGGGGCAGACCTAAGCTGGGCAAACCTAAGCGGGGCAGACCTAAGCGGGGCATACCTAAGCAAGGCAGACCTAAGCGGGGCAGACCTAAGCGAGGCAAACCTAAGCGGGGCATACCTAAGCAAGGCATACCTAAGCAAGGCATACCTAAGCGAGGCAAACCTAAGCGGGGCAGACCTAAGCGAGGCAAACCTAAGCAAGGCAAACCTAAGCAAGGCATACCTAAGCGAGGCAAACCTAATCGGGGCAAACCTAAGCGAGGCAGACCTAAGCAAGGCAAACCTAAGCGGGGCAGACCTAAGCGGGGCAGACCTAAGCAAGGCAGACCTAAGCGAGGCAAACCTAAGCAAGGCAAAATTAGATGGTTGTTTATTTTATATGGGTAATGGAAATAGAAACTTTGAAGCACTATGCAAAGCAATTAAAACAATCAGACATAATGATGGTAGCTTTGAAGAAATTACTTCGTCCAAATAATCACTACGGGCGTTGCCAAAGGATTTCGTAGTCTGGAGGTGAGAGCAATTCAATCTGCGGAAAGAGTTGCGAAACTGGGATGGTAAAACACCCACATACGACCTACTACCACCTAGCCCCATTGAGAGCAAGCAAGGACGGGTTAGTCCGTTGAAAGTGATTATCTTGCGGTGGTAGTAGGAATTTAAAAGTTCATTGTCATTAGAATAGTGGATATACAGTGGCGGAATAAGACGCTTCTAGATTTGCCTAAACAACGTGGTAGTTGTAGCGACAGCAAAGGTGCTGGTTCGAATCCAGCTAGGCAGAGTGCTGACTGAAATTGTCAGCCTGTGTATCTACTATCTTAATGATAATAAGACTATTGAAAGTGATTATCTTGCGGTGGTAGTAGGAATCTAATTATCTTTAACAACTTGCTGATTGGTTAGAACGCCCATAAGAAGTATCTGGAAACTGCAGGCCGAGCTGAACCAGAGGCTATGGTGGTCAACACTCATCGGTAAGAGGTAGCAACCCATCTTAATCAATCAGTAAGTTATTGAAGATAATAAAATAAAATAATTAAACTATTATAAGAGATTTAATAATTAAGGATATTTGTATGGAAACTAATGTATGTTATCAAGGAGATTGTTTAGAGGTAATGAAAGGGATAGAAGACAAGAGTATTGATATGATTTTATGCGACCTACCTTATGGAACGACACCAGCGAGTTGGGATACCCATATAAATATGTTTGAATTGTGGATGAATTATGAAAGAATAATTAAAGATGATGGTGCTATTGTTTTGACTTCCCAGCAGCCTTTTACCTCACTTCTTATTTCAAGTAATATAAAACTATATAAATATAACTGGATATGGGAGAAAGACAATGGAACTAATTTCTTGAATAGTAAGTTTCAGCCATTAAAAATAACAGAAGATATTTGTGTTTTTGGTAAGGCTGCTACATCTTTTGTAAAGAATGGATTAACAATGAAATATAATCCTCAATTTACTGAAGGAAAACCATATACAATAAAATCTGGTAATCAAAAAGAGAATAGTGCAGTTGTTCGTGGTGGAAAAGGTGGTAGAGAAGATGTAGGTGGTTTTGAAACTATATCAGATGGTAAAAGATACCCAAAGAATTTAATAAAATTTTGTAGAGATAAAGAAAAGTTGCACCCCACTCAAAAACCAGTAGCATTATTTGAGTATCTCATTAAAACCTATACCAATGAAGGAGATTTAGTTTTAGACAACACAGCAGGTTCTGGCACAACTGGAGTAGCTTGTAAAAACACCAATAGAAACTTCATCCTAATAGAACAAGACGAAAAATACTGCGATATTATAAAAGAAAGAGTTGGTTGTGATATTATAATCCCCCCCCACTAAATAAGAGATAATAAATAAACTTATGTCTAAGCAATCATTATTAGAGGGGTTTGAGGAAAAGTTTTGCGACAACGGACCAATAGGAGAGTATGATAGTATTAAGAATTTTATATCCAAGGCCATTGACCAAACCAGAGAAGAAACGATTAAAGAGATATTATCTCAACTCCGCTTAAATCTACGCAATACTTATAAAGCTGAAGACATCGCTGATACTGCGTTCTTAACTGAGAGTGATTTAGAAAGTGTGTTAAATAAATAATATGGACATCACAAAATGTTCAGGTGAAAACTGTCCACTAAAAGAAAAGTGTTATAGATACACGGCTGAAGCAGATAGTTATCAATCTTATTTTGTAAATACACCCATTAAAGATGGTGAGTGTGAGTATTATTGGGAAAGATAGCACATTATAAAAAATCAGGTTATAGCCTGAAATTGTGAAATTAAAATTAAGGTTATAGTCTGATTAAGGAGGTTAAAATGGAAAAGCGTTGTCCTGTCTGTGGAAATGCTGTAACTAGAGTAGCAATACCTAGTTATCTGGGAGAAGTCTATCATTGTGATAATTGTAATGAAGACTTCTGGTGTTGTATGGTTCGTGGCTATTGTCCACGATGTCGGAAGATGTATGATATTGGGCGTAAGCTTATTAAAAATGGCGAATGCTCAATAATTGAAAAATTATGTCCTAATTGTCGTAACGATTTGGGGGGTTGAAATGAAAGACAATCAAATTACCATTCACCACATTATTCCTCGCAGCAGACTTCAAGGGAAAAAACATCTTGACAACAACATTGTTAAGGTGTCGCATATTGAACACGATAGGTATCACCAGTTGTTTGAAAATAAAACACCAGAAGAGATATTGCTTTATCTGGTAACAACCTTCTGGGGTGGTAACCTTGAATACATTTATGACTTCCTTCGTAAGTATAACTAGCTAACAAGCAGTTCGGTAGCTCTGCTTAAAAGCTACCAACTTAATAAAACTTATGAAAATACCTAAAAAATTACACATTAACGGGTTTGACTGGGATATAATCTGGTCGCAAGCTATGACAGACAAAGAGTCAACCTATTTACCTAACCAGAAAAAAATAACTTGTAGTATTTGCGGTAAAGATATTACTACAGGAAATTCAGTTGGAAATAAAGATGGGGATTATTGTGTGCCTTGTTGGTATCAAAAAGAAGAAAAAGAGAGGCAAGAAAAAGAAGCTGAGTTAATGCATAAACAATGGGCAAGGTGGCAAACTTATTTATTTAATCAATCAGCGTGGACTAAAGATGGCTGTCTTATTCCTAAAAAATTATGTAAAAAACTACAAAAGTTAATTGATACCCCGTATTCTAAATTAAGCAAAAAACAAAAAGAAAGATATTTAAAAGAAATAAAAAACTTATGAAACAATTAAAATGGGCTATACAAAGAGCCATTAGGGGCTATGATGATAGAATTGAAAAAGGGTGGGGAGCTGAAATTCTTATACTCAACGCCTTGCCTGGTATAAAAAAATTTTGTAAGAGACAATTAGCATTAGAAAACATTGATGAGGGGCGAGCAAAAATTTTTAGAAAGACAATCAAGTTAATAGATGATGGCAACGATATTGACGGAATTGTCAGATACATATGTAAAAATATAGGAACATATTGGGATTAAGGGTCAAAAGTAACATTATAGGTAACATTTAACTTATTTTATGTTTAACCTTATGAGTATTATTTCAAACTTCTTTAAGAGTAAAAAGAATAAAACTACTAATAAATTAAATAATAATCGTGATGAATTTATTGGTTATGTCTTTGAGTTTGAAACTGGCAATACTAATAAAAAAAACATATTCACAAGAAGTATGAAATTATATCAAAAATCTAAAAATAAAACACAGCTTAATTCTTTTATAGAGTTTTGTTGTCGCCATCCAGAGTTACGATTTTGGCAGGCACTTGCGGCTTGGTCTGGTTATGACTATATTTATGTTTCAAACTCTGGAAAAAAAGACTTAAAAGATACTTTTTATTTATGAACGACAATTTACAAAAAGCCTTACAATATATGTTCTTGGCTATTGGCGAGGAAATGCCAGCAGATTTTGATGGTAAGAAAAAGAATTGGTATAGAGAATACAGCTGGACAGAAAAACAGCAAGAGGAGTATATTGAATGGCTATCTAATTTTTTAAGGCACAACTGGGAGGGAATTGCTGACCACAAACCATCTAATTATAAAGATGTAGCCAAAGAGTTTGTATATGAATATGGCTGGGACACAAGAAAATTAAAAATTGAAGACTTTATCCCCGTTATTCCCTTTGGTCAATTACAAGAAATAATGACTGAAGAAGAATATAAAAACTTTATGGACTGGATGACTGGTCAAACTTGTTCTCCTTATGGGGTTTATCCCGATGATTTAGAAAGATATTTAAGTATATGAGCAAATTGTTAATTATTTTATTCATTTTTGCGGGTATTTTTTTAACGGAGTGCTTAATAAAATATATATGAGGGTATTGTCATTATTTGATGGAATATCTTGTGCTAGGGTTGCAGTTGATGTAATTGTTCATATATTAAAAACCACTAAAGGAGAATAAAATGAAACTTACAAAGCAACAAAAAGAATTGCTCGCAGTAACCCCGGACGATAAATTAAAGGTCGTCTTCCCCGATTTTACCCGAGCATTTCTACGAGAGGAAAAAAGAAAGTGTAAGAAGCCCCAAACCACAGAAGAGCAAGTTGAACAAGACAAAGACAACTTATTGTTTAAGTCAGCTGAAAGTGAGCTGTCAAAAAAGTATAAGAAGTCTTTGTCTATAATTAACTCCCTTCAACGTGAATTAGGGGCAGCGCTTGAACTTTCAAAACACAATGAAACTTACCGCATTATCCCATCAAGGGGTGTCCACTCAGAAGCCACTGCTGTTATTGTAGCATCAGATTGGCACTATGAAGAATTAATAAAGTCAGCTAATCTTAATGGGCTAAATCAGTATAATCTAGAAATAGCCGACCAAAGAATTGAAAAGTTCTTTCAAAATGCTTTGCGCTTGCTAAACATTTGTAAGCACGATGTAGAAATCCACAATATCGTATTTGCTTTGTTGGGAGATTTTATCTCTGGCAATATCCACGAGGAAAATCTAGAAACAGCACAATTAAGACCAGCTGAAGCCGCTTTTACTGTTCAGGGAAAACTGATGTCTGGAATTAAATTCTTTTTGGAGAATACTGATTGTAATCTTGTTATTCCTTGTAGTGTTGGCAACCATTGCGTCAGCCGAGACACAGAGATATTAACTAGTAATGGGTTTAAGTTAGCGGGTGATGTTACTGAAAATGACCTTGTCGCAAGTTTTGATGTAAATAGTGGCAACATTAGGTATGATAAGTTTGAAGCAAAAACAGAATTTTCTCAAGTTGGAAGATTTGAAATTATGGGAAAGCACAAGAACGAGGTTGTATCAAGTGGTCATAACCTTGTCGTTAACGGAAAGTTCTTACGGGTTGATGATTTTGTAACAGCTAATCGTGATGAATTCAGACATTGCGGATATGGCAATTCTTCAGTTGATTTGACCGACGATGAATTAAGGTTGATAACTTGGGTTGTTTGCGATGGAACACTAGTTGATAACAGAAAGTATATCAGTAATTCAACCAAAAGAAGAGTTCAGTTTAAGCTGTCAAAGAAGCGCAAGATAGACGAATTAACAGCCCTTCTTAAAAGAATATCCATACCTTATACCATTAAGCCAGCAACAATGTCTAGTGGTAATGTTTTACAGCCGTATTTGATTAGAATATATGGAGACTGGGCACGCAAGATATTTGAAATGCTTGATGGAAAAAAGCAATTTCCTAAATCCTTTATGGGTTTAAGTAAAGAGCAAGTTATGGTTGTTCTTGATACTATTGCCATTACTGATGGTTGTAGAAGAGCAAAAAGCATTGAGTGGTCATCTATCAATAAGCACAACATTGATGTTATTCAGGTTGCTTGTATCGCTAATGGTATTCCATTTAAGTATCAACGCAGTATTAGACCAGCTGGTTTTGTATTCAGAAAGCCGTTATACATAGCTGATATTTATCCAAATGGGTTTAATGGTCTTCGTAATCAGATTATTCGGTCTGCTTTTGTAAATAAGAAAACTCATTTTGTCGGTATTCAAACAAAGCTTGGAACACTAATAACAAGAAGAAATGGTGTTGTTAATTTCACTGGAAATTCTCGTATAACCCAAAAAATTCATAATGCTACTGAAGTTGGTAATTCACTGGAAGGTTTGATGTATCACAATATGGCTATGTGTTTTGAAAATGAGCCCAGAGTTCAATTTGTTATTGGCGAGGGGTATCACACCTACCTTACGATATACGACAAGCTGGTTCGCTTTCATCACGGACACGCAATCAAATATAAGGGTGGAGTTGGTGGTGTCTATATTCCTCTTAATAGTGCAATAACCCAATGGAATAAAGCCAAATTTGCTTATCTAGATGTTCTTGGACATTGGCATCAACAACGAGATGGCGGTAACTTTATGATTAACGGTTCAATTATCGGCTATAGTGCTTATAGTCTATTTATTAAAGCCGAATATGAAGAGCCAAAACAATTGTTCTTTCTAATAGATAGGGATAGGGGTAAAACAATCGTTGCCCCAATTCTTGTCAATAAAGATTAACTAAAAAGGGGTGGTGTTAGTGGTTTCGCCACCCCCTCTTTTATAATAAAAAGAACCCCTTAATAGAGGTTCTTTTTTTATTTTATGTGATAAAACCTAGAAATATCTACCCTCTTGATTAGGTTCTGGTCGCCACAATAAGTTCCATTCATTGTCATTAACCTGCGTAAATAGGTCTTCTCTTTTTAATAGCTTTCTATTATATCTATCAATCATATAAAGACCAGCCCTATTAGCTTCAACTTTTAATAGTTGACCGCCATAAACAACACCATAAGCACCAGTATCAGTATTTCTTACCTGAAAGAGGTCGTGTTCATTTAACCATTTTGATTTATTCATATTTGTATCTTCAATAATAATTAGTTTCCAGCATAAATAATCAGAAAAAGCTTGATGACAATATCTCTTAAGTTGCTGATTATAGCTGTCATCTATTATAACATAAAAGTTTTCATCTTTAACCGCTGTTACTGCGTGATTGTGTTGGACAACTGGACACAAGATATTATCACCATTCATAAACGACACCGTGCCAACAACAGGACTATATTTTAACCCTTCATTTAAGCCATTAACCCAAAACCAGACCCACTTAAACCTTTTATCAAACTCTTTTTGAAGCTCAATAGCTTCTTGCGTTAGTTTAGATTTATCATAATACTCGGCAATAGTCTTTGGTTTTGGTAATATACCTTCTGGTAAAGACCACTTACGACAAGCTTCTGCCGCTTTATATAAATAAGTTCCTACACCCAAAGTAATATCAGCGTGCATAGCAGGAACTCTATCGTCAAAATTGATAACACCATTCTTATAATAGCCATTATCTTTAAGCCATTTATCGTATTCGGCAGGGATATTATTATTGCGTAATTTATACATTGTTAGCGGTTCTCGTGAGTCGTTAATGGCGTAACAGGTGCACGAGGAGGTTTCAAATAACTCATTTTGTTTTTCGTGCTCTGCTAAATAATTTAACCAATCACCAGTATCGTTAACAATTTCTGGTGTATCAATGTTAGCACCAGCGATATAATCGCCTGGCTTTGTTCCTAGTATTACATTGGGGGTAAACTCCTTATTCATTGTCTTTGATATATTTTTCAGCGTTAAATGTTTTTCTATTTTCCCATTCACTTTTTTTGGCATCGTTCCATTGACTAACGGGACGAAGATAGCCCGTGATGCGGCTATACACCTCACAAGGAGTTCTTTGTGTGTGATTATTCATACTAACTAACGATTAACGCTAAACCTGCCACAATTACTGCTGACAAAACTAGCCAAGTTAATCTATCTACCACCTGTTCTGTCCTTTTACTAGCATAGCGGCAGTCATATTTTTCTGACATTTTCTCTGGCAATTCAGCAACCTCTAAAGAAAGTTTGTTAATTTGCTTGGATAGTTGGTCTAATTTGTCCATAACATTAGCGTTAGTAGATTGAAACTCTTCTCTTGTAACTTTATCGCTGGTAGTCATACTATTTCATATTCTTATACATTTTATTAGTAGTAATGTTAGCAGTTAGACCTAAAGCAATCATAATGGCTGAAATCAATTCAGCTACATCTTGAGCAATATAACCTCTACCCAGAGCAAAGACAACTACTGCTCCAATAATAGTAGCAATAGTGGTTTTCTTGCCTGATAGCCAAAGTAAAATTTTTTTCATAAAGTTATTCGTTAATATCGCCATCTGGCTCAGGTTCTACTGGCTCACTAGGCAATAATGGATTAATTAAACTTAATTTTTCTTTTCAAACTTCTTCCCTAGCTCCTCGTATCTTGCCTTGTCAATCTCGTCTTTGTTTAAAGGATTTTGTAAAATCTCTGTAACTGTGAGCAAGTCTTTTGCTTGTTGAACTCCAGCGATTTGATTTCTGTTTAGAGCATTTAGGAGATAGTTTACGACATCACCAGTAAACTCATACTTTAACTTTGTTTCCATATTATTATTAGCTCTCCGTTCTTGATAATTTCAAGAAATCAGAGTTAGCTTTAATTATAAACTTTCAATAGCTGTAATCTTTTCCTCTATCTTTTCAATCTCATCTAAAAGGTTTTGCTTTTCTTGTTCTAATTGTGAGATAGAGTATTGTCCAATTGATTGTAAGACTGTTACTTTCTCACCATCTACTCCAGTCATCTCTACTGGGTTAAATAGTTCGTAATAGCCGTTCTCGTTTTGTGTCACTTCTTTTGCGATAATCATATTTTTATTATTAATTAAAATGTTATTAAATTAGTTTTTACCCAAGTATCTGTGTCAATACAAATATAGATAGCGTTAGCAGTTACTCTTATCTCCCCTTTAACTCCTGTATCGGTAGATGAACTTGGAGCAGTATTAAGGTCTGATAATTTATATTGGTCTGCGTGAACTTTCCCTTTAAAGTAATTGTCAGTTATTGAACTATTCCCTATCGTTACTGTATTACTCCCATTCCCTATTGCCCCCGCACCAATAACAATTTCATTATCAGTTCCATCAGCACTAGCCATTGAATTATAACCAAGATAAAGACCATTATTACCAGTAGACCGACCAGTAGTTCCATCAGCGATATAACGACCAGAATTCACACCCAAAGCAGTGTTTTGGTATCCCGTAGTGTTGGAGTAGAGAGAATAAGCACTATTAGCAGTGTTTTGGTTTCCCGTAGTGTTGGAGTAGAGAGATTGATAACCATTAGCAGTGTTTTGGTATCCCGTAGTGTTGGAGTAGAGAGAATTATAACCCAAAGCAGTGTTTCGGTTTCCCGTAGTGTTGGAGTAGAGAGATTGAACACCATTAGCAGTGTTGTAGTATCCCGTAGTGTTGGAGTAGAGAGAATAAGAACCATTAGCAGTGTTTTGGTATCCCGTAGTGTTGGAGTAGAGAGATTGAACACCATTAGCAGTGTTGTAGTTTCCCGTAGTGTTGGAGTAGAGAGAATACAAACCATTAGCAGTGTTGTAGCTTCCCGTAGTGTTGAGGTAGAGAGATTGATAACCATTAGCAGTGTTTTGTTGTCCCGTAGTGTTGGAGTAGAGAGATTGATAACCAATCCCCGTATTATATGAAGCCTGAGAAGCACTAGTCGCCGTAGACCCCATCATCAGATTACCAGCATTTAATCCAACAAAAGTATTTCCACCTGCCGTCGTTACAGTTCCATTATTACCATAATTAAAGTTGTGGATAAAACGACTATCATCTTTATAAATAATACCGTAAGGAGTTGTCCCAGAAGTAGTAGGCAGGCGGAAGTTCTTAGTAATTTCCAATTGCTGATTAGGAGCCGTCGTCCCAATGCCGACGTTGCCATTGGCTAAAATTCTCATTCTTTCGGCATTGCTTGTTCCTAAGATTAAATCTCCAGCATTAAATGTCCCAATGGCTAATTTTTTATCACTATCTGTTGTCCCATAGGAAAAAATAGAACTTAAATCTTTGCCTTGCTGACCAAAGAATGAAGCTGTATTTGCTGAGCCGAATGTGTTTAATACTAAATAATCATTTTGGTCATTTCTTGCCATCAGCCTTACTTGTCCGCTTGAATTAAAATTCTTAAAATCTAATCCTGAAATCAGAGCGGAATCAGAGGTTAAGCCTAATGCCATATCAAAGAGACCACTATATTGAGAAAAAGGACTAGTTCCTTGCTGTATCGTAAATTTAGCTACTGGATTAGTAGTCCCTATCCCGACGTTGCCATCTTTTAATACAGTCAACCTCTCTGAGTTATTAGTAATGATACCAAAGTCTTGGTTATCTATTGAGCCTATTGTTTTTTTAGAGCCTAGGGTGTTGCCATCTAACTTCCAAACTTCATCACTAAAAGCCACTTGTCTTTCTCCTCCTGCTGGGTCGTAAGTAGCTTTGAGCATATCACTTGCTGGGACATCTCCAAGTGTAATGAACTCGCTATCATTTTCTAGTTGAGAGTTCTTAGTAGGAATCTCAGTCTTGTTTGCCTTTAAGTTAAGCGCATCTTGTAAGTCTGTCTGGTCTGAAAGTGTCCCGCTTATTTCTCCCCAATTAACATCTTCAATGGCTTGAGGGGTTGTAAACTTCAAACCCCTTTCATCATCATCAACAACTAAAATATTTCCCCTTTTACCAGAATAAGACTTGGGAACATCTTTAAGTTCTAAGAAATCATAATCTCTAGCAGCCTGTTTAAAAGATAATGGCAAATCCTTCAAATCATTAAAAGATATTTTTCCTTTTAATTCTTCTACCAAGTCTTTTATGGTTTTATCTTTTTTCTTTTCAATTTTGGGTAGTTTTTTAACAACTTCTTTAATAACAAAATCATAATCAACGACAGCATCTTCTCCGTCTAACCCGTCTTTTCCATCAAAATAATCTTTGTCTTTAATCGGGGTATACCCATCTTTTCCATCAAAATAGTCTTTACCCTTAATTGGTGTATAACCGTCTTTGCCATCTTTGGGCGTGGGAATTTGTTTTAAGACTGATTTAATTATATTTTCAACCTCTTCATCGGTAAAATAGTCAACTCCCTTTTGAGGCGTTTTGCCGTCATCTCCTTTATCTCCCTTAAATAATTTAATTAAAGAGTTAATTACTTCTGTCCCGTTTACTTCTCTTGGTTTTAATTCTTTAATTGCCCCGACAACTTCTTTGTTTCCCCTTTTAATTACATTTTTAGTATCTAAATTTACTTTAGCAATAGCTTCTAATTCGTCTTTGTTGTCGTTCTTTTGTGTTTGGACAATAAGAGCCTCAAGATTATCATTAACCTCTTTATTGTTTTTTTCATTTTGGACGATTAAAGCGTCTAGTTGTTCTTCCATATTTTTTATTATATCATATTTTAGCTATTTACTCAACCTACTTCTTCTTCGGGAGTGTTTTCTTCTTGAAGTTATACTCCTTGAAAATATCCTTCTTGGCTTCGTCTTTAATTTTGGTTATTTCTTTTAATTGTTCATCGGGTGTCATTTTCTTATATTTGTCGGTTTTTTTTAGGGCTTCAATTTCTTTTCTAATTATCTGGTTGTATTTTTCATTAGCCGCTTTGAATTCTTTTTCACCAACTTTTTGTTTGAATTGAGCCATTTCTTTGGTATCTTTTGTAGTCCAATCTTCTGATATAGAATAGGTAGATAATCCACCGCCAAACAAGGCAAAGGGTATAAGTATTTTAGCTTCAGGGTCTTCGGTTAAAACTTCATAGGCATCTTTCAAAAACATTGGCTTAAATCTGTCTATAACTGATTGTGTGGGCGTTTTCTTTTCACCAATAGCATTTTCTCCTGTTAGCACATCAATAATTAAAGAAGCTAGCGGTGATAATTTATTTCTTATAAAATTAAGGGTCACTTTCAGTTCCGCGGTTAAATCAAAACCACTAGTAGAACCATAATTATTGCCTAATTTTTTAATTGCTCCAGTATTAGATGATTTTATTTCACCACTTAATATCCTTGACAATAAAATAACATAACCGGCAATTCCCCCAGATATATCTAACCTAGTATCTCCAACCTTAATTTTTCCAAAATCAGAGCTTCTGGGGTCTTCTTCTGTTTCTACCGCCCCGTGTAATCCTGCTAAAGCAATAACACTACCAGTCATAGCCAAGCTGCCCAATAAGTTTCTTATAGCTGCTTTTCTGGCAGTTTTGCTGGTTTTGGGGTTAATATAAGTCCAAGGATTTAATATCTTAACAGCAGACCTAACCCTTCTTGGAGAAAATAAAAGAGCATTTAATAATGGGTCGGTTCTGCCATATCCACCAGTAAAAGCATTAACTATTGTAGCAATATCTTCTGCGGCTTTTGAACCTAAACTAACATCTTCACCGGCTAATTTAGCTTTTTTAATTAAATCATCAAATGAATCCATTCTTAATTTATTCAAAAAACCGATATAAGCTCGTTGAGACGCAGCCATACCCGGTATTTTATCTAGTAGGGTCGTCATAAAAATCTCTTCTCTTTCAAATAAATTCTCACTTAAATCAGATAATCTTAATCCTGCCCTTTTGGCTAGTTTATAGTTTGGTCTGGTTATAATATCGGCTTGTATGTCCCTAAAAGCACTTTCACGGCTAAATGCTTTTATCATTGGAGCTAAATTATCCCACCACTCCTTGCGTGAAATTACACCCCAACCCTGATTTAATGGTGCTGATAAATCAAATAAAGACATAGCCGCTCTTGGAAGTCCAAGAACATTCTCTACCACATTCGCCCTTTTAGGATTTAAGCTATTAACATAATCTATTAGGTCTAATTTAGCTCGTCCATATTTAATGCGACCAGCATTATCAGTAAAATTCTCCAGCGATTTTATTTTATTAGATAATTCGGTGATTTTTCTAGCTTCTTCAATAGTAATATCAGCACCCAGTTTTTTGCTAGCCAATTCTCTTAAAAAAGATTTTTCGTTTTCAGGATTTAATATCTTATCCATTCTCATAATTCTACTAATAATATCTCTTTCAACAGCTGGCTTCATACCAAGTATTTGTTTAGCCCAAGTAACCAATCCCCGTTTTTGATTTTTTAATAGCAATTTACTTTCAAATAAAGCAACAACCTCTTTAGCGTTGCGTTCGTTCATAAATTGCTTAAAAAAATTAACCCGATATTCACTACTAGCTGAAGATAATTTTTCAATATCAATTTCACCAGACTTAATAGCCTTTTTAAGTTTGTTTGTTATTTCTTCTGGAAGACAAAAATTAGTAGCCATATATTAGCAAGTTAATTCGTTGATAAATTTTATCCATTCGTCCTCTTTGACTGGTTTAACATAGGATTTTATTTTTTTAGTTTCTCGTTTAATTGCTTCATCAAGCGGGGTTTTATGTTTGAGGGCATAGTATTCTTTTCTGTTTTTAATAACTTTAGCCATAACTGCCGTTGGACTATCCTCAACTCTTTCTGCTAATGTTCTAATTCTTTGCCCCATTAAAGTAGCTTCATTAGATAATCCAGACTCGGTTGCTAATCTTCTTAAAGTATTAACATCTTTATTTTTAATGGCTCTATTCTCAACGGCAATAAATACACTTTCGGGCAAAATTCCTTCTGGTGGTAATTCTTTACCAAGTGCTATTCTTTCAGCTCTGGGATAATCATCTTCTAATAGTTTTCTTGCTTTAGTTGCTTGGTCTTTAATGTTTATTTTTTCATATTCAGGTAAATCAGCAAAACCTTCTGTTAGTTTTTTCGCAATGGCTTTAGCTTCAACACCTTGAGCAAGTTTAGATTTACCAATTAGTTCTTGATTTGCTGTTTTGCTTTTAACAACTGCTGGCTTTTTGGGCGGTATATTCTTGGGGGGTTGTCTTTTGGGTAGGGTTGGTTTCTTAACTTCTTTGACTTCTTTTGTTCCTTTAACGGCTTGGTTATAGAAATCTTCAGCCCTTTTTGCTGATTGTTCAAATGTTCTTTTATCATAGGCAGTAGAAAAATCAAAGCCCTTATCCATTTTATATCTTTGAGCGTGAATAGCTTCGTGATAAATTGTTTTTAAGTCTTTAAAAGTTGTCGCTTCTTTTTTATTTATCAAAATAGCATTAACTAAATTGTAATTTTCATCAAAAAAAGCCTGCGGAGAAAATATGCCCTTATAAGATGCTTCTGGATAGCCGTGTAATGTTGGACTCCCATCATAAACATAAATAGGAGTATCCAATACATCTTTAATTGTTTCTCTTAACTTTGGAAAAGTAATATAATCACCAACTCTACCAACATATTTTAATGTCATTTTTCTTTTGGGTAAATCTTCAGCTAATTTAACCTCTTTTATAATTGGTTCAGATTTTCTTATTTTATCTTTGAATTGTTCTAATAGTTCTGACTCTTTGGGGGGTTCTTTAATTTCTGGTTTAACTTCTGGTTTGGTTTCTTTTGTTTCTTTAACGGCTTGGTTATAGAAGTCGGTAAGTTGGGACTTAATTGCCTGATAATACTTAAATTCTGCCTCTGAAAGTGGAATGTTGTTGCCCGATATATTTATCACTGGAACTTCTTTGCCCTTTTCTAATAAGTAGGGAGTTGGTAATTCCTTCATTACCAATCTTGCTTCTGGATTCAAGGCCATATCTTCTACAGCAGTTTTTCTAAACCATCGGTCATAAACTCTACGAGATGGCATTCGTGTAAATAATTCTTTCTGCTCTTTTGGACTTAAAGCTTTGAATACATTTTCCAAAATTGAAGATGATGGCTTCCCTTTTGTAAAAGATATATCAACCTTGTTCTTAATCCCCCTTACAAACTCCTCCGCACTCTTATATTTTCTTGCCTCTTCTGCTAATGGTTCAAGTTCTTTGGGGATTTCCGTTGTTTCTACTGGCGTGGAAACTTCCGTTTTAATTTCAGGTTTAACTTCTTTTGTTCCTTTAGTGGCTTGGTTATAGAAGTCGGTGAGAATTGGGTCTTGTGCAATAACCTTTCTAAATGATTGTGTAGTTTGTGGTGCTAATCTTTGAGCTAACTCCCTATCAGTTGAAAATAATCGCACAAATTCAGCCAATCTTTCGTCTACCTTATTTGTATAATCATCAACAAAAATACCTCGCTTACGCATAATTTCGTCCATTTTTTCCATTTCCTTGTCAAAAATCTTTTTATAATAGGGAAGTTCTGGAGACATTGAATTCAATCCATCTGCCTTAAACATTCGTCTATACAAATCTTCTTTATAACTTTCGTTGATAAGATGTCCAAATTCGTGAAGAATAGTATCTGTGTTATTAACTGAATTTTTAGCAAGTTGAATTTTTGATTTTATCAATTTACCATCTGGGGTTATCTCTGTATAAGTATGCCCACCCTTCAACTTTTCTCTTGCGATTGTAAATTTTGTTCCATAATTTTTTCCTAAAAAAGATTTAATCTCCTCCGCACTCTTATATTTTCTTGCTTCTTCTGCTAATGGTTCAAGTTCTTTGGGAATTGGTTTTTCTTCTAGTTTAACTTCGGGTTTAACTTCTTTATGTGCTTTATTCCAGATTTCTGTTAGTTGGGATTTTGTTTTGATTGGCAATTCATCCAATTTTGTTTTTCCTATGAAAGTGTCGGATTCACCAGTAAAAAAATTAAATTCTTTTATTGGATACCACTTATTATCTATTCCTTTAATATAAATGTTTTCTGGGTTTATTTTTTGTTGCGATACCAAATCGGGGAATTTCATTCCTTTTTTAAATGTTGATGTATCTATTTGAATATCTTTTGGACTTTTAATTGCTAAAACAAAACTCCTGCCACTTTTTGTATCTCCACCACCTTTTTGTATTCCATAAGACTGTGCATATTTTTCATCACCAGTAAAAAAAGAGTATTTGTTCCCCTTCATCCAGTCTTGAATAGCACCAGCATTTTCAGGATTTATTCCCTCTTTTTGTATCATTCTAGCATTAGCATAATTTGTCCCGTGATAAACTGGAGTCCCCTGTGCCTTCACAAACTCCTCTGCACTCTTATACTTCTTAGCTTCTTCAATTAAAGGCTCTACAACGCTTGGTTTGGCTTCAGGTGATACTTTAGTCGTCAATGGTTGCCATTTACCATCCTTGTATATTTCTAAATATTCAGGTGGTATTGTTTCTTTTGTCAGAAGCTCATTAAGCTGGTCTGGCATTGGTCTTTCCTTACCATCAACTCTCTTTAGTGTTGTCTTTCCATCTAAAAAATCAGATTTAACACGCAACATAACGCTGTTTGTTTTTCCACTTGGTGTCATACCTTCCCTAGCAAAAGTCATCGCATATTTATCTGTCTTTGACAAACTAAGTTGTCCTCTCATACCTGGCTTTAGTCCTTCCTTAGAAATGTTATCTAAGACAGCTTCATTAGTTCCGTGATAAAGATATTTATTGGCCTCAGCTGGTGTCTTAGTCGTCTTTGTCGGTAAAACATCACCTTGAGCCTTCTGTGGCTTAATTTCGGCCTTTGGGATAACAACCTTACCAGCAGATACAACCTTAGTTGCTGTTGGTATAGTTTTTGGTGCTACTAGGGCAGATTTACTAGCAGATATAACAATATCGTTTCCTGAAACTTTAGCTACCATTGGAACTCCTGATTGTTTAGTAGCATTTTTAGCAAAATCATTAAGTAGGTTTTGGTCTATAACTTGTTTGGCAACTCCTTTCTTAGCGTAGCCTCTCATAACAAGACTATTTGTCTTTGGGTCAATAACAAGTTTTAACTCATCTCCAAAGCTAGATAAAACTACTTTTTGTGGGTCTATTAATTTAACACCTTTAGGAAACTTAAACCCTGCTGTTCCAACTTTTTTATATCCCTTAGATAAGTATTTTAATTCTTCTAAAGCTGGTTTAACTGCTCCAAAATAAAGAACTGGGTCAAAGTAATCAAGAATACCAATCAAACCTAAAACAGCAACATCTCCAACATTATAATCTTCACCTCCATATTTACCAATTCCTCTATAAGCTAGGTATATCTGTCCAGCTTTTTGGATACTTGACTGACCACCAGTTTTCATATCCTCCTCAATCATTTTAGATGTAGCCTCAATAACATCTCTAACTGGAAGTCTTTGTTCTCCTGATAAAGCATTTATGGCCAAACTACCTGGCAACGAGGCAATATCTGATGTAGCACGGATAGCACCACCAACAGCAGAAACTCCAGACAATAATTTATCAATGGCAGATGGTTTTTGGGGAGAAAGGTCTGGTTTACGGACAACTTGCTGGGCTTGTCTTACTGGCGATATTTGAGGGGCTTCTCCTGCCTGAACTGGCTCTATTTGAGCACCTTGTTGTATGGCTTCTAGGGTAGATAGTCTTGGTCCAGGCAATACTTTTTCTACATTAGACATACCAGCACCAACATCAAACCTCATCGGTTGATTTGATTTCTTTTGAGCTTCTATTTGAGTTTCTAGTTCAGCCGTTGTTTTTGGCATAATCGCCTTAGCGTATTCTTTAACCAACGATACAGGGCTCTTTACCATTTTTAGAACAGCCCTAGCAGTATTTACTGGATTAACTGAGTCTTTGGCGGTATAAATTAAATTATCCTTAACGCTTTGGCTTATACCATTTTGCTTCATAAGCCACTCCTGTTTTTCTTTCAAAACATTTAATCTAGCTTGGGGTAAGCTAATTTCACCTCGCTTATAGGCATTAAGATTTTTTCTTTCAATTTTTGCCCACGCTTGATTAACTTCAGCGGGGACATAATTAAGATTATAGTCATCTGATGCACCGCCTAATGATTGAGCAATAAAATGGTCTCTCTCTTGTCCTGTTTTGGGCTTTAAGCTTCCATAAGTTTTAGTAGCTTCTGGGGTAATTAGCTTGTTTGGTTCACCCCTTTGGAGATAATAAGAACCACCACCTAAATCTTTTGGTAGTGTAGCTTTAATATAATTTTGCTGTGTTGGTAGTGTTGTTTTAACTGGCTGAATTGTCGGTTTAACTGGTTTTTTTTGTAATAATTGGTCTATTGCACTTACTTTTCCTGTTTTTTTAGTAGCCACTACCCCCTTTTTTCCTTGTAATAAGGCGTCTATGGCGTTCATAATTTTATCTATTTAGTGCTGGGTGAGTATATAATCTTTTATAAAAAATAGTATCAAAATCCTCTTCTTTTCCACCATCTTCAACCCAAGCTTGTTTAGCTAAATAATAATCATCTGGGGACACTTTTTTACTATTACCTGATTGTTGATAGAAAAATTGTTCAATTTTAGATTGTGCTAATTTTTTATTAAATGTTGACCCAGAACTAGTTTTACTGCCAGTGCCAGTGCCAGACGAACCAAGCAATGTTTTTCCAATAATGTTTCCAGCTTCATCAAAAGTAATTAAATAATCAGATTTACCAATTTGAATAGTTTTTGTTTGTGGTGGTTTAGCATAGGTGCGACCATTAAGAGTTGTTATTGAATATCCTTGTTTCTTTAGGGTATCTCTTTGGGCTGGGGTGGCCACATAAGTATAACCTTTAGCAATCATATCTTTTTCTGATTGTCCTTTAAGGTTAGATATTTCAGCTCTGGTTTTGTCCATATCAAGAGCTTCTTTCTCGGCTTCAGCTTGAGCTTTGGCTTGAGCAGCTTGAGCTTTGGCTTGAGCAGCTTGAGCTTGACCAGCATACTCAGCATAGACTGCCTTTAGAGTTTCAACGCTAACACCTAGATTGTCGGCAATCTGTTTAAGTTCAGCTGGAGTTAAGGTGTCATAATTGCCTTGCTGATAAAGGTAGGCGGCCATTTTAGCGGTATTGTTTTGTCTGCGAGTAGCACTTTCACCGATAAACTTCAGATAATTTTCAGCACCGAGTCGTTTAGCTTCTAGCTTCTTGTCGTATTCTTCTTGTGAGTATCTGTTAGCCTCACTCATAATAGAAGAAACCTTTGCTAATCGTTCCTGTTCAATAGCGTCAATTAATTCAGCGTTGTATTGATTAATAGTATCGGTTTGAGCAGCACCAAAGTCAGAGCCTAATAAGCCTCTACGAGCTTGAATAGCACCAGCTGAGCCTAATCTACCTTGACCTTGTATTCTTTCAGCGGCTTTCTTTTGAGCATAAGAGGCATTTATAGCGTCAATTTCAGCTTGATAGCGAGCTAAAGTATCTCGTCTAATCTGCTCTAAGTTAGGAGTAGTCTGAGAGTCGGTTAATAGATTTTGTCCGTATTGCTGACGATAAGCCTGTTCTTCTGGAGTTTCATATTGACCAACAATTTGACCGATAGTTGGAGAGGTTGGGTTTGACGATGATATTCTATCTTCACTAACAGTTGGACTTGGTATAACTCCAGAGCTTTGATTAGTGTAATATCCCTGTGGCATATTAACAGCAACCGAAGTTCCGTCATCATAATAACGGATTTCTCTGTCCTGTCCAGGGACTTGCTCTGTTCTTAGTAAATTAGGCATAAGTTTATTTTAATATGAACTAGAATATAGCTAATGAATTAATTAAAGAATCTTTGTTGGCTGAGTTCCGAATGTTAATGGAATTGGAGTAATAACTGTGCTATCGTGTATCTTTGTAACTGTTCTAGTAAAACAAAACCTAACATTATTAATATTACCAGTTCCAGCAGTGCATTTTGCATATACTTGAATTAAATCACCTGAAACAAATCCAGTAAAATCTTCTGTCTTTACAGCAGTTGTATCAACTGTTGATTGTTCAGTTCCAATTGCTACTCCATTTTTATAAATCTGTCCAAAAATAGTTCCATAATTGCTTGCAAAGTCCAATTTTATTCTAACAGCTGGTAAATCTTCATTAAGCTGTATCTCTTTATACTTTGTATAAGTTGCTCCAGTTATTACACTGCTTTCTATGCTCTTATATTGTTCAGTATCACTAGCAATATCTGTTATTTCAAGTTTAGAATCAACATAAGTTTTTGTAACCAATATAGTAGTATCTACACTCAAGCCATCGGTAGCATCATTGATGACACCACCTCCACTCTTTAATTTTATGTTATTGTTTACGATTGTTTTCGCCATATAGTTATTATTAAATTATTCTTGAACTCTCATTGTAATCTGGTCTTCATCTGCTACTGCTTCGTTAAAGACAGCCTGATTTCCACCAGTTGCTACATAATCAAATGTAGCACCCTCCTTTTGTAATACCCCATTTAGCCAAACTTGTAAATACTTTTTATCTGAAAATGAGCCAGACGCTAGGGTAAAAGTCTTATTATCATCACCCGTTGATTCAGTTCCTAGTAAATTAGTTAGATAAACAGTTGTTGAACCAGGTGTTTGTTTAATCCAAGCTGATGTAGCGTCATTATAAACATAGATAGCTGAGTCATCTAAGGTAACCCTTACCTCGCCATCTTCAGGGCTAGATACAGCTAGTAAGGCAGTGTAATCGGCCACAGCGTTCTCCCATTTTCCGTCATATTGACTAGCAAAATCATTAATAGTCTTAATATGGGCAAAGTCAGTAATTGTGACTGTCGCACCAATTCTATGCTCTCTCACCACGCCAGTTGTTTCCACGCCCTGTCTTGATACAGACTTGATGTTGGTCATATTCTTACCAGTCAGCGTGCAAGTGATATGCTCTTTTTGAGAGCTTTCACTGTCTAATGTGAAGTAGTATTTACCAGTTGGTAAGGCAACTCCGTCATCATCTAAATTGTTTTGAATTGAGCCAGTTTCTCCACCGACAGCTATTTTACCAGCTAATGATGTTCTGAAATCTGCCACGATTATTTTTGCTTCAAACGACATATGTTTGTATTATTATTAAACTCTTTTGGTTCTAAACTTCTTGGGCAAACGGTCTTCAAAGCTCAAGACATTGTTATCTGACATCATATTGAAATCAACATAACCAATACCCTTAGCAATTAACTTGATATTTCTCTTTCCAAATTTAGGTGTCTTAATTCTTAATTCACAATAGAAAGGATAGGCACTAGCAATATTATCTCCACCAATTTGTTGTCCACCTATTGTATTATATCCTATTGCCTGTGGACTTGAATAGTCTACATAGCTAGCATTTCCACTAATAGTTCCGATAATAGAATAACCTGAATTATCAAAGTCTGCCCATATTTCAACTAATTGGTCTGGGTCAATAAGGCCAGCAAAACGCATTCTTTTCTCCTTTTTTAACATCTTAGAGCCAAAATCTTCTCCCCTACCTGTCCACTCATTTTGTATTGATTGACCTTCATCATCAAATCCAGCCAATACTTTGTAGACATCTTGAGATATTGATGAACCAACATATAAAGTTGAATCAACCTTGGCGGTCATTCTGGCTTCATATTTAACAACATCAACAGTCTGGTCAGCCAGATTTACGAATAAGATTACATTATTGTTGGTTTGTCCTTTATCACGACAGCATATAGTAATATAGCGGTCATAAGTATCCATAGAACAGTCCGAATAGTCGTAGTTTCCATATTCAAAGTGTTGAGTTAATACTATTGGTTCTATTGCGTCACTTAGTTGGTTCTTAGTTAGTATTGTCAGGACTGGCTTTGTCGGATTAGAAGTATTAACAAATACAACCCCCTTACCAGTAGAAACAACACCACGCCAAAAAGGTATCCCAATATCTTTGCGATATACCAAATTAGTAGCATTAGAGTCGTCATCTGATATTGTTAATTGATAGGCACTTTGAGACTTCATTGAAAAGTAAGAACCATCTTGTCCAACAACTACATTTAAGATAGCATCGCCACCCTCGTCTTGTGGAAACTGAAAACCCTCACCTGCTTGTCTTGGTGACGACTTAGTAAAATCAGCTAAACCTTTATTGGTGAAATCTTGCCATTGATAGTTAGCCGTTACTGCACCAGTAGTAGTTTCACCGAATGTCACATTATAAGCACCAGTGGCATAGTTAATCGTTCCAGTTCCTCCGTGACTTCCAGTTAGAGTTCCGTCATAGTTGTCCTTAAATGTTTCTGTGCCAGTAGAATAAGCACCGCTGAAGGTGACGGCAAAACAAATTCTTGAAGCACCACCAGCCTTAAATGCTAAAGTTCCAGTGTAATTAGTAGAGCCTAAAGCACCAATCGCTTCTGAGGTAACGGCCGTATAGACTGTTGAGTTCTGTCTATCAATATAAGAGCCGTATAAACCAGTCTTGTCTTCTTCCCTATTCCACAATAAACATCTTCCCCTATCAACCAATATGTAACCCTTAAAGTTTTTTGACGCATTATAAATATTAACTGGACTTTCTGGGAAGGCGTTATTTATTAAATAAAAGCCATCTACGCTATTAAATAAGGTAAAAGCACCAGCCAAACTTGAATAGTTGGCACAAGAAACATCGGTATCTGTTAGACCTGTTAAAATATCAGTCCACACCCCAGCCTTGAGATACTGTAATTTGTCAGAAATCTTGCGATACAGCACTTTTACGCCCTTGGTGGTATATCCAGTCCATAAAGCATTTATTTTGCCCATAAGGCCAGCAGAGCCGATAATTTGACGACCACCAGCTAATTTTATTCTTCCGTCTTGAGTTATCCAATTAAAAGAATCTGACGCAGCCTCACGAGGTATCAACTCGTCATCTAAGACATTGTGTATTCCTTTTGAAAAAATCTCAATCTTATTATCCATTTTAGTTGTTTAACAGGTTTGAGTTCCACATAGCCATTCTCTCTAGCCAATCGTTATATTTTGATTGATTTTCAGCAGCATAGCTCTTGGCCTTATCAAATTGCTGAATAACATAATCTTCGCTAGCCATTCCGTGATATAAGATGTCGTGAAACATCGCTGGAAATAATGGCTCATCATCAATTTCTAGGTCTTCTGGGAAGAAAACATAATCGTATGTCACTGTTCCAGACTGAGTTATGCTGAAATATAATTTATCATTGGCATAATCAATCCAGCAATATCCATCTCTGCCGTCATATTGATTTCTATCTGACCAATTAACCAAAATCTTTGGACTATCATTGACATAAACCAACTTTTGTGCCGAATTATTAACTAATCCTCGTTCTTGATTATTGGTATAATTTCCATTCTCGTAAATATAGGCAAAATCTGTTGGTAATGTAATGTTATTTCCATTAATAACTCCGCTATATCCTTTCTTGGCGAATTCCCACGGCCTATCAGCCCATACTTGGCGATAAATCTTATTTAATAACTCAAGTTCTTGGTCAGACGATAGCTCGGTAGCATCGTCAACATAGAGTTCAAACTTTTTGATGATATTATCAGCTATCATATTATTTTAATTTATTCTTAATAAAGTTATAAATCCAAACAACTAGATTAAATAGTGCGTGTCCAATAATTATAACTGAATAAAACACCATCCTTACTGCCCAAAAGAACACTGCCAATACGATAATTCCCCAAATAATGTTAATCATATTTTTAGTTCTTATCTCTGCCCACCAAGATTGATGAGCAGGGGAAAAACTAAGCAGCAACCTCAACAACTGAAAGTGTGCCATCAGCAACTCTTGACCAAGCAATCCAATTAGTGGCAGAAACGCACAATAATTGAACCATTGTTCCAGCAGCACCAGCGATAGCCGATTCAGCATTAGCACCAACACCACCATTGATACCAACAGTAGCTGGAGCAGATGTTCTGATTTCATAACCAGTCGTATTGGTTGAAACTAAAGTGATTAAAGTTCCAATAACAGGTTCTGGTAAGGTCACCCAGTGGTCAGCATTAGCTGAAGTCACAGTGGCAATCTGAGTCCCTGGAGTAATAGCACCAGTTCCAGTTCCATCAGCAGTCGGGACATAGGCCTTGACAATGCTGTTTTCAATAGCACTCCAAACAGGAGCAGCAGTCGTTCCAGAGTTACGATAAAGAACACCAGTTGTAGAGTCTGTCATTAAGCAACCAGGAGCAAACTTAGAAGCAGTTGTTAAGAAACTACCAGCAGATTGACACTGAGTGATTAATCCTTCCGAGTTAGTATCTTGGATTAAGATACCAACTAAATCTTTATCTGTTTTCATAGGTTTATTTATTAAATAAATTATTATATATTTTTTCTACTTGACCTTTAAATTGTTCTTCAGTCCATCGCCATTTCATTTTATTACACATTTCACAACAAGGGACTGAATTATTAATTGTATAACCGATAGTGTTGTCTTTTCTGTCAATTCCCCGAGCATCAATCATTCCACAATAGCTACAGTCTTTATGAAATATCTCTTTAAATTCTTCAAAGGTAAGAGTAAAATCATATTTTCTTTTTTTGGCAGATGATTTATAAGACTTATACCTATATACATCTCTCTTAGAATAATTTTTACATTGTTCTGTGTGTAATTCCCTGTATGTTTTATAATATAAAAGTCTTTTTTCTCTCACTCCAGGAATTGTATCTCTTGCCTCTAAAAGAATTTTTCTCCTTTCTTTTTTTTCTAAGCTCTCGTCCTGATATTTCTTCCTATTTTCTATAGACAACCTATCCCTGTTTTTAAGATACCATTTTCTTTTTAGTGATTTGGACTTTTTCTTTTTAGCTTCATCACTCAAGGGAGTGCCAGTCCTAGATTTATTCAATTGCGTCAACCTAAGACTGGCAATCTTCCCAACTTCACTTTTTTGGCAGTCCTTTGAACAATATTTGGTTGTTGTATTCCAAGTCTTCAAAGAAACATTTTTACCCTTAGAAAACTCTTTTCCACAAACCACACATTTTTTGGTAAGATTAGTCATAATAAGATTATATAATTTAATAACTAATCTTATTATACATCAAAGAACTTCTTGTGTCTAATCTACGATATTACTGTGTTTAGGCACTAATCTTAACGTCCAGAAATTTACGTGAACCATCGGCAAAGGTCTTGATACCAGCTAGGTAGCTAGAGAAGACATTAGTGCCACGGCGGTCAGCAGTAGGACGCATATCAACTTTCTTCATATCCTGAACAACAACATCAATAGCACCTTTCTTACCAAAGTAAGAGTGAATGAAGTTATAAGTCCAAACATTTGAAGCGTGAGTTAAACCTTCAGCAACAGTCAAGCGACCAGAACCGACAGCGGTGATTTTAACCTTGGTATTGGCAATATCATTGACAGCAGTAATTTTCAGGTCTTCAATGGTTTTTAAATCATCACCAGATAAGGCAGTGTAGTTGGCAGATGTAGTTCCAGGAGCATTTAAGGCAGCAGCCAAATTAACACGAGTGGCAGCAGCATCAGCACCAAGTTTAACTTCACCAGCAACTGCAGGGCCAGAGCTTAAAGCGGTAACGAAAGTGAAAACAACACCATTAATGGTGATTGTATCTTTTGTGGTAACATCCTGAGAGATATTTAACCAAGCTTCACCAGTTAAGTTTTCAGAAACGATTAAATCAGCATTGCGAACAGTGCCAGCATAGCCATTCTTAAAGACATAACCAGCCAAGTCAATGGATTTACCCATTAAATACTGTTCAATGTCGGAAGCACCATAAGAGTCAATAACCCAGCAAAGATTGGTCAATGTTTGGTTTTTGCTTCTTAATTTAGCAGGCATACGAACAACAGCCTTTGGAACATTAGTAGCATCCAAAGTGAAAGGAACACCAGTAGAAACACCAGTTGTTAAATCACCAGTGTCAAAATCAAACTTAGCATTCAAGGTTTCACCCAAAATACGAGCATCTAAGTCGGTAGCTACTTTAATAGCAACCTGACCACCAATAACCTCACCAGGATTTAAAGGACCAGCTTGGGTCACTTCACCATCGGAAATATGGAACACAGCTTCTTTCTCCAAATTGATAGTCAGCAATTCGCTGGTATCAGAGATAGAATCAATAGTAGAAGCATTGCCACGGACAGTGGAACGAACACGAACACCAGAGATGTCATAAGCGACTCTCTCAACGCTTTCGCCATATTTTAATGTTGGCTCAAAGCGTAAATTAGCGATTGACTTACCAACCAAGACCTTGTTAAAGACCTCTTGATAGCTGTTGTCAAAAGCTTCCTTGTAAATAATTAAACTCATACTTTAATTTATCCGTCTTATAAATTGATTCGGGAGATTAATTTCTCGTTGTATTGTTTTTTCAATTCGGGGTCGGCCATTATTTGACTGAAATAACTTGGGTCTTTTACCCTTGACCAGTCGATTCCGACATCCTTTCCCCCACGAGGAGTAGATGTTTCCATCGTTTTCTTACCAGTGACGGTTTTACTGTAAGTCTCCTCTATTAGTTGCTGAAAGGTCTTATTTTTATTCTCTGGGAGTCTAGCTAATGACTTTAAGACATCTTTATTGACTACGCCTTCATATTCTGGCATAACCTCAAGAGCTTTGTTGATATTCTCGGTTAGAGCTTTATCAACTCGTTCTTTAGCTTCTTTCTCCAAGACAGGCTTAATTGCCTCTTCAGCATCACCTTTGGCCTGTGCGTATATGACTGACGATAATTCCGATAAGAAATTAAGGTCAACATCATATTTATCAGCGATAGACTGCAAATCAGATTTAATCTCTGACTTAGTCATATCCTGTGCCTGAGATTTGAGGTATTTAATCTCTCGTTCTAGGTCTTTCTTTTCTTTTTTGATTTCCAAGAAAGTCTTTAACGGGACTTGTTCCTCAGCTCTCTTTGGTTCAATGATGTCTTCAACTGTTGGAGTAGCTGGCTCTTCAGTTTCAGGCTCATCAACCTCAGTATCTTTCAACTCCTCCTCAGGAGCAATGGTTTTTTCTTCCATATAACTTTTTATTAAGCTTGAAGTCCAAGCTGGCCGTATAACTTTGGCCTTAGTAAAACGGATAATCTCCGCTTACTGCCCACCAAGATTGATGAGCAGAATAGCGATTATTTTCCTTTTGATTCTTCAAGTGCTTCTTGATACTTTTCTTCAGCAGTTATTAACTGGTTCTTTAATTCCATTAGTGAGTCTAGTTTAGCTAGGGCAGAAATTAGCTCTAAATGGCTCGCTGTTGGATAAATAACTGTTAGCTGGTAGATTATACCATCAATGTCTTTTTGTGCGTTAGAAAGCAATTCTTGCCCTCCCTCGCTTTCTGTTAGATTTTTGATTTTTAGTAATCGCTGTGTTTGTTCTGACATATTAAAACTTTACCTCTGTTTGTCGTTCAATCTCTTTCATCTCGGCTTTAATATCTTTGCTGTTCTTTTTAATCATTTTGATTTGTCGTTCTAGTTCTCTAGCTGCGACAAAGTTCTCGTGATATAGCCAGATGTGATTGCGTAATTCTTCTGATACATCTAATACCTCTGGGTGAAAGTGAGATATGTTCTCACACTTGGCTAGATTGACACCTCTTTGGGCTTCTAGTTCCTTAATAGCTTGCTCACCTTTAGCAACGGCATTAGTATAATCTTCCTTGTTATAGACTTGTTCAAAGTCTGTCTTAACGATTTCTCCTTTAGTGTTTAGTTTATATTTGGCCATTTGTTTGAACCGCCTGAGGCATCTCAGGTTGTGGTTGATTAATTAATTTATTATTTAATGGGTTTAACTCTGGGTTTAACATCTCTTGGGATTGTTCATTGACTAGCTTACGGGCTTCGTTTCTAAATATAACATCTTCTAGTGAATCAATATAGGCACTAATAGCAAAGAATTGTCTGTCATTGATGTCTTCTTTATGGTCACGCAGATAGTCAACCATTCTCTGTTTGTATTGATTATTGGCAGCGTCATTGATTTCAATCACCTCGCCCATCAATAAGCTCTCTAAATCTCTATCAGCTTCAGACATTAACTTCTCATTTCCATAAGAATTAGTATCAAGTAGCTGTCTGACATCTTCTTCACTTAGTCCTGATATTAAGGCTCTCATTTCAAAAGACTTCTTTTTGTTAATCATCGGGTTATTGACCTCTGAAGCCAAGAAAGCCAGTTTCTCGTTCCTATCTTGCTTATTGGCCATCATCTCAGCATTAGAAGCCTCAACAGTTATTCCGTATTCATCACCTTTCTTATATAAATCACGCTTGCTAATCTGTTTGACTTCTACTCCATTAGGGCCAAGTATCTCAATAGCAATCTTCTTAATTAAATGGTCTTTAACTCCGTTCTCGTATAGTTTAGCAAATCTCTTATAGCCAAAGGAGTAAGATTTGTTTAATAGGCCAAACCTATCAGCCATAGCAGCCTCATTTCCTTGATAGATACCAACCTTGCCATCTTCGTCTGCAGCACCTTTAGCTTGGGCTGTAACGCCTGACGCTTTTTCTTGAATACTCTCTAAGATGTTAAAGACTTCAATCGGGGTATTAATGGAAGGTGTAATGATGGTCTGATAGGCTCGGTTAATGTCTACGCCTTTCTTTACTGGGATAATTCCGTCTTTACGATACTTAAGTTTGGTTACATCGTCTATAGCACTGACATCAACAGCTCTCATTGGCTTATTGATAGCATCAGCGTTGTCTAACATCTGACCAATACTAGCGTCTTGGGCTAGGAATAAATCTCTAGCATAATCACAATAGCTTGGTGTCCAGAACTCGGTTAGGTCAGGGAAAGCAGCCCAAGTCCAGAAAGGCCACATATCATTAGAGAACATATCAGACAACTTTTCACAGCGAATCCATTGGCCTGAGTTATCCATCAAGATATAGTATCTCTCGCCTTCATAGGTAGTAAACCACTCCCAAAGCTTAAACTTATTATGATTATTGTTCTCTTTATCACCAATAGTTTCTTGGTCATAGGAACGACTACGCTTATTGGTTTCTTCTTGGTTTTCTTCTGTTGAGTTTCCACCGCTTTCAATTAATCTTGATACTGCTTCCTTGTTGTAAATCTTGCTCTTAACTCCGTCTTTTAGTTGTTTAATAGTTTTGACTACTCCCCAGCGACCCATAAAGAAAGCATTCTCAATATCAATACCACCACAAGCTGGGTCAATCAAGAAGTCATAGACATCTACATTCTCTAGGTTAGACTGATAGCCTTCATCAGATGAGGCATAGTAAGCATAAACAGCACGGCCATAAATAATACCTTGCTTCTTACCGACAATATCTTTTAAGTCCCAGAAGTTTCTATCAGCATCAAAACGCCTTAAAGAGTTTAACAATTCAACTCTGCTTAGTTGTGATGGCTTACGCTTAGTAAACTTAAAGACTAACGGATTATCAATCTTAGACAGTAAGGTGTGAACGAACTCTTGCATCCGACCCAAAGAGATATTAGCCCTTGAGTCTTCGCTGGTTTCTTTAACACCGTAATACATTGACTCGTTGGATTGCCAACTCTTGACCTTTCCGTTTTTATAAGTTCTAGCTATATCAATCTCATTTATGGATTGAGCCGCTATCTTGTCTATTGTTTGTTTATTTATCATATTCCAATGCTTTTATGAGTTGGTTTAGATTCTATACTCTCCCAGTCTATTTCTATGTTTTCCCTTGATACCTCGGCATAGTCTTTCATTTGCCAAGCAATAGCAGTAGCAATTAAAAGGTCAAAGTGTCTGGTAGTTAATCTGGGGTCTTCTTCTTTGTCTATTACATCATTTCGGGTATATCCCTTTGCTTCTCTTATTATACCACAATCTGACAGTTCTAGCAAGCCATCATTACAAGCTTTGACTAGAGCAAATATCATCTTGGACTTAGTTAATGCGTTAGTGTGCCAGCCATACTCGGTTGATTGGCCTTCTAAGACCTTTGTATCGCTTAAAGGTGTCTTGAATAGGTTTACTCCCAGTTGTTTAGCTCTGGCGATTGTAGCGTGTCCGTGGTTGTTCTTTTCAATAGCACATATTGGACTTCCAAAGTATTCAGATTCTCTTAATATCTCATCACCAAAGACATCTGGTTTAGTGTTGTTATTAGCCCAGACACCAACGACACGAGCTGGAACTGTATCAAAGTCTATGAATACCGAGGTTGAACTATCTAATCCTACTCCACCTGATACATCGTGTCCACTTCCGTATCTATGACTTGGGTCGTATTCGTGATAAATCTTAAATCCAGCTATCTCTTTGACTGGTTGCTTTTCTTTCTGTTCATCTAGCTTCTCTCGGTCAAACAAGACATCTTTGCTGGCACTAGGTTTACAAAGGCGTTCACCTTCAAAATCGTCATCGTCTATCTTCATCTGGTCAATATCTGCCTTTGAGTATCTATCTGGCCAGGTTATCTCTCCTTTATCAGTTATGATTGGGATTATCTCTACTATGTTATGCTCGCTGGCCTTTCCTACTAAGATATGGACATTGCCCATTTCTGATATGTAATTACAGGTATAGATACACGAGCCATTTATTGATAGACCAGTTCTTGCTTCTTCCATATTATCCCAGATTGCTTTTGTGGTGACGGCACTTCTCAAAGTCTTTCGGCTTTCAATATCTTCAAACCATATAAGGTCAGGTCTAGCATTTTCTTGAATTGAGCCCCGTTGTTCAGTGCCAACTGTATCAGCTAATACTTTTATTCCAGTAGAAGTTGTAAAAGAACTCATTCTTTCTTCTCTTTTTTTATTAGTTTTTTCAAAAATTTCGGGATATAATCTAATAATTTTCGGGTCAATAAGTATATTATATAGGTCGGTTACAACCTGTGCTGAATTAGTAAAGTCCGATGATAAAACTTTTATATACTTCCTAAAATGGTCTAGGTCGTTGGCAAGGGCAAAACCAATAAATAGTTTAGTTCTGGCAGATTTAGCCCCTCCTCTAAAAGTTATATTGGTGTAAGACCTAATTTGCCCACGATAAGCTTTGATGTTATTTCCATCCATCGTTTTGTGATAGGGTGCGTCTTTACTGGAAAAATACTGGGGGAAAAAATATCTAGACCACAAATTAAACTTGAATGCTATGGCTTCATTGCTGTCGGTCTGGTCAAAAGAAAATAATGCTTTTTTTGCTTTTAAGTCATTGCCATTTAAGATTTGCTGGATTTTATTATTAGTTTTCTCCATTAAGATATTCTTCTATTATATTGTTAATTTTTGACTTTTCTTCGGGGGTTATAATAAGAGCTTCTCCATCTTTACCTGTTAGTTCTTGTCTCTCGCTATAAATGTCTCTACCTAATGTTTTAGCTAAAAACTTTGCAGTGTCTTGCTTTATTTTTACCAACTGAGGGTCGTTATTAGTAACTACTTTATTGCCCTTAATGGTAGAAGTTTTTGTTTCCATTTCAATCATTTCTTTTAGAACTTTTTCGGCTTCCTCTAATAAATTTAGTCTTCTTAATTTTTCTTGAAACCAATTAAGGGTGGTAATGACTGCCGCAGTGTTCTCTTCATAACCAGCAGTTAAAGCTGAACGATAAGCGTTACCGAAGGTTGATGAGTTTGGGTCAATGTATAAATCCCAGCACATTTTCTGTCTTGGGTCTAACTGATATTGATTGGCTTTATTTGGATTTGATTTAGCCATTAATTAAACCTTTAAACTTGCTAAAAAAGCTTTTCTTTGGTTCAGACTTTTTCTTTTTCTTGTAATTGTTTAATTGAGTTTTGACTACTTGTTTTTCTGTTCTGATTGCTTCACGATTATATTTAGCTGGCATATCTGGTCCAGCTTTAGGAAAGCTGCCATCTTTCATCGCTAAGTCAGGATTGTTCTTCATAAAAATCCTTTCAGCCTGTTTAATGGCTTTCTTTTTAACCTCTTTTTTTGCTTTATTCATAGATTTGTTTGTTTGAGCCTAATGTAGGAATTGAACCCACTATTGTTCATTACAAGTGAACTGTTTTGCCGATAAACTAATTAGGCATAGGGGGATGTCCCCCTTTCGTTTTTAGAATAAAAAACGCTAAAATTCCCCCCTCCTGTGTGAATATACCACCGAGCGGTTTTTAATCCGTGTCAGCAGTTAAAATATTCTGCTGACATTATATCATACTCGGTGGGTGGCTGTCAATACCCCCGAAGTCCCCAGAAATTAACCTCTTGACAATCAAGATAGAGTATGATACACTTTAGTTGCTTATTTTTTAGCAGGGGACACTAGAAACTATAATCAATGAAACCTTATGAAAAATCAAATAAAAAGACCATTAAAGAAGGCATAGTTGGTTATACCAGCTGTGTCCCCTTTAGTGGTTTTTTTTAACAATAATAAAAATATATGAACACATTAAAACAACAAAACACCGGCTTCACGATGGTAGCAAACGCTCCGCTATGTAATAAAGAGCTATCCCTAGCGGCTAAAGGACTTTATGCCTATTTACGCTCAAAACCCAACAACTGGCAATTTTCATCAGAAAGGTTTGAATGTAAAGAATGTCCTGATACTATAAGGGTATATCTACGGGAATTAGAAGATTTTGGGCTATTAAAAAGAAAAAGAAAATCAGATGGAAAAATGGAGTATTTTGTGCAACATAAGCCTTTAAGGAAAAAAGCCTCTCAGGAAACTTTCCAGACAGGAAATCTTCCTGACATAAGTAATACTGATTTTAATAATAATACTGATATTAATAATAATATATATGGCAAACCAAGTTTGCCGCATAAAGAAATAAAAATAATAGAAAAAGAACAACCAGAAAATCAAAAAAATCCAATAAATATGGTATTAGATGAGTTTTTTAATATAAATCCAACTCTCAATTATGGTAATAATACCCAAAGAAAAGCGGCTCAAGACCTAATAAATATATTCGGTCTAGACCAACTAATTCCAATGATTAGATGGTATATTACCCAAACATCTAGTCCATTTTGCCCTGTAGCTACTACCCCGCTGGCTTTCAAAAATAAAATATCTGAAATTAAAATCTATGCGGATAAACTAAAAACTTCTAAAAATCAGGTGTCCAAAATAGAAAGAACACTAAGCGATGGAACAATTGCCATCAAAAAATATGGTGTGTGGGTTATGAAGTCAGACCCCAATGTAAAAATAGACCTAAAGTATTTTCCAGAACTTCAAGATTTTTCTCCCAAAAATAATAACCCCAAAATTATTGAGGTTGAGACCTCTTGACAAGAAAAAAAATGTATGCTATACTGCCATTAGAAAGTAAAAACTGGTCATCCGTCGGTAGATAATTCTAAGGGGGGACTGATAGAATGACTGGTTATACTATAAAAGAGGGGATGAAACCATTAAGGGGGGGGTAGGAAAGCAAAAAAACTTAATTAATTTAACATTTTTAACATTATGCGACATAGCAAAAACTATATGGAAAACACTAAAAAATGTGAAACCTTAGAGGAAAACTTAGCTAATTATACTAACATATTAAACCAATATTGTGCGACATTAGACAAATTCACCAAAGAATATAAGGAACAATCTAGGCTTATATGTAAATCTTTAAAAAACACTATTAAATTCTTAAAAAACTAATATGAAAAAAGACAACAAAACTATATGTTCTTATTGCGGTAAAAGATTTAATTTGGACACAATGAAGTATGGACTATGCTCTGATTGCTATGAGATGATAATTAGACTAGGTTATGAAAATAGAATTGATTACAAAAAGAGCTTAATGATTTTTATAATTATTTAAATAACTAACTTTTTTTAAAAAACTAATTTATTTAATCAAAACAATATGACAAAGACAATTATCACAAAACCAAATAACCGCCCTATATGGGTGGCACAGGAGGGGACAGGAGGGGAAAATTGTTTTAATTTAATTAAAAAATATGAAATTAAAATCAATCAAGTGTCCAAAATGTTCAGCTCTAATCACCGACCCCAACGAAATTGACTTTGTCCTTTATAATAATTGCTGTTTTATCTGCGACCACCACTCAGTCTATGATGATATGTCGCAAGCAGAGTTTGATGATTATTTAAGCAAACAATAATAATAATATGGACAAATTACAAAAGCTAGTTAATGACTACATAGAAAATACCGACACTCAATTAGAGTTAATAGACACGATAGTCAAAGATATTAAAAAAGACCAATTAGTTATTATTGAAAACTTTAATAAATTGTTAAATAAGTAATATGAAAAAACAGATGGTTGGTTATAAAGGGTTTAATCCTGATATGACCTGTAGAGATTTTAAGTTTGAAGTAGGCAAGACTTATAAAGAAAAAGAAGCCAGTTTATGTCATAAAGGATTTCACTTTTGCGAAAATCCATTAGACATTTTTGATTATTACGACCCGACTAATAGATTTCACGAAATTATAGCAGAAGATGTTGATAAAGAAGTTTCAAGTGATAGCAAAAGAGTAGCTAAAAAGATTACAATCGGTGCTGAATTATCATTACATTCAATTTGTGATTTAGGAATGAAGTTTATATTGAGTAAGGTTGATTTTAAAGATAAAGAAATACACAACACTGGCGACTACTCTGCTGCTTCCAACACTGGCTACCGCTCTGCTGCTTCCAACACTGGCGACCACTCTGCTGCTTCCAACACTGGCGACCGCTCTGCTGCTTCCAACACTGGCGACCGCTCTGCTGCTTCCAACACTGGCGACCGCTCTGCTGCTTCCAACACTGGCTACAGC
>Ga0302250_1000474_pt1 | contig 39020 bp, 36 predicted proteins | sample AAG_RA_Asp_MG_FD_193536 | JGI IMG/M metagenome (GOLD analysis project Ga0302250, IMG submission 193536) | Enriched activated sludge microbial communities from anaerobic digester in WTTP, New Holstein, Wisconsin, United States - AAG_RA_Asp | ecosystem: Engineered > Bioreactor > Anaerobic >...
CCAGCTTTCTGCAATCCGCGTGCAATCTGCCTGCGCATAAGCCCTGGGTGTTCACATATATATGCCTTAATTCGATCTTCCAGTACGTAGTTTCGTTTCATGGAGACTCCTACGGAGAGAAAGGAACAGGAAAGCAGTTTTTATATGTCGGGTCTAGACATATTATTTTGAAGCGTTTGCTTTCCGGGGGGTGTTCGAGCACTCCCTGTTCTTTTCATCCCCGCTACAATTATTATTGTGAAATATTCGTTATATAGCGTTTATGGTTTGTTGCCCAAATTTTGGTCGAATCAATAAAATAATAAATAATTGGCCCTCTTTGGTTTTTTGTTTGTTACAATCGGCAAGATATATGTTTGTTACAAAATCAAAAAATCGGCAATCCTTTGGATGGCCCGGGTGGAGGGGATTGCGCGCATTTTCACGTATGTGTGGATTGTTCATCTTCCGCTCTTTCGCATCTACCAACATTCGGAGCTTCTCCGAGATGTTTGCGAATTGTCGAACATCAGCTTCTTCATTCACTGTCTCGGTCGTGAGCGATCTTCCACAATATACATAAAAATTGGTCCATGAGACGTTGCCGTTGTTACAGTCGAGGATTACACCGATTTCCTTTGCCCGCATATAAGATTACAGGATCTCCCTCTTCACCATTGAAAGGTCCATCATCTTTGGCTGCCGGTATCCTTTCTCGATCATCTTTTGAGGGATCCGGTAATGGGTGAGGTGTCGGTCCGTGGTCAGGAACACCGGCACCTGATAGGCCATCGCATACCCCAGATGCACGAGATCCGTGTACTGGCTCTGCATTCGGGCATCTTCGTTGTATTTGCAAAGGAGATAACAGGCATAGCTTACCCGGCTATTCGGGACCAGAACGGCAGGGTCCAAGGTCTCGGCAATATCAAAGAGGCCCCGGAAGAGTCGGTCCCGGTTGGGGTGGACCATGATCTCACTGGTGAACTCTCCGAGAACGGGTAGTGAAAGGCAGACCTGATAATCAAGGTTGTAGAGATGCTGGAGTACCTGCCGGTCTTGTGCGTTTTCAATCGCTGAAAAAAGGATGCAGGTATCTAAGAAGACGGGGCCGTTCATTCGAGCGCCCGGAGTTCGGACATGATCCGCTGGTGCTCTTCCTGGCTTGTGGCAAAGACCACTTTCCCGGTTTTGAGGCTGAAGGCTCCTCCGTAGGGGAGCATCCCGTGGTGATAGGGTTTGCCGATCACGTTCTCCGGGTGAAACTCTTCAGGCATTTTAAGCACCGTGCTACTCATCTATATTACCTTCTTGATATCAATCTTTTTGCCTGCCTGCAATGCCACTAATTCCGATTTGAACTTATCAAGGATGGCCTGATATTCCGGCTGAAGTTCGGCCTGCTCTTTTGCCTGGTTGACCTCATTTATCGCCTCTTCCGTGAGCTCCTGACCACATGTACCGCAGAACCGTAGGGTGGGTCCGTTGACCGTGAAGCACCGGGGGCACTGCCGGGGCTCCAAGGTCTTTGACTTCTGTTCTTTTTGAATAATTCCCGTCTTTTCCGCTACTACCCGCTCTACATCTGCATCGACCAGGTGAAGGTAGGTATTGAACATCTTGCTGTTGAGATTGCCCCACAGGAGTTTTTTCACGATTGCTTCTCCATATCCCTGCCGGATAAGGTGGGTCGCCCGGGAGTGCCGGAAGATGTGGGGGGTGATGTGCTTTGTTATTCCCGCTCTCTCTGCGATGATCCTAAGCTGCTTTGACACTCCCGCGTATCCGAGCGGGGTTTTCTGGTTGGTCAGGAATACGAATGAGTCCGGGGTTACCGGCAACGGGTAATCGTTACGCCATGCTGCAAGATAGGATCGGGCCATGACCAGGGGGAGGGTCCGGCTCTTCCCCGTTTTGAAGGCTGTGGTTATTGTCGTGTTCCAGTCCGTGAACTTCACGTCTTTCCACCGGAGCGCGGCAATTTCCCCGATCCTCATACCCCCCTCGTAGAGCGTTGCGATAATGGCCCGGTCCCGGGAGTTCATGCAGGCTTCGATCATTGCCTTGATCTCATCATCCGTCAGGAGCATATCGGGCGTCTTTGTCATCGTGTCGTATGCCGGGGGCTGGATCTTCTGGACCTTCCGCTCGTCCACCGTGGTGTAATGGTTCTCGCACATCCAGAGATAGAACCGCTTCAGGAACCGGATAAAATCGCTGATGGAGTTCTGCTTGTACCGGGGTGTCCCGTTCTCATGCGTTGCGTTCCGTACTCGTTCAATTGCGGTGTAGATGTCTGCTATGGTATTCTGCCGGTACGGACCTAGGTACTCCCGAAGGTTGATGAGCGTGTAATGGAGCTTGAACGCCCGCCCGGGGCTGATATGCCGGGTTGCGCTGATCTCTGCCACAAACTCCCGGATGAGCTGAGCATCATCTTCAGTGATTCGGCCCTCTGCGATGCCCCGGGCAATAACGGTGCCTGAGTACTTGACTAAGGTTTCCATTGCCGGATGAAAATGCGAAATTTGTATGGTGCTGGTAGCTGCCATACATCAAAGTGGGTTTGTTTCTTTATATACTTTGGCTTTAGATTTTAACCATAGGTTCGTAAGCACGGCCCTGGCCTTCTTTTCACGGTAACGATTGCAGGCGATTTCAATACGCATCCTTTTGGATCTGTCGTTCGATGACGATCGGGATCTGCCCGGTTCTCCGTCATATCCTCCTTGCAGGTTTTCGAGGCCTGGAACTACGAATAAAAAGACTTATTGTCTCAATCTATAGAATTAGCAGAAATAAAAGAGCAGGCATGGAGAATTCCCTGGTCGTCCCGGCAGCAGTAATCGGCGTTGCGTTCATCGTCTTCGGTGCCGCACTCGGTATTGCGTACCTGTCAGGTTCTCCGGTTCCTCCCTTCCAGCCGCCCCCGAATCTTGCCCCTCTTGAAACCCCGGTTCCCTATGTGGTGGGGGATATCATGCAGTCAGAGGACACCACGCAGGGGGCAATTGTTACCGGCTATGATGCATACCGGGAGTTGTACTCGTACCAACCGGTGGTTGTCAATGTCAGCGCAGGTACGCTCCATATCCTTGAAGGAACCGGCACGATGCCCTGCCAGGAATTTGAGGCACGGTATCCGTACAAGATATTTACGAACACGTAAAGCGCATCACGGCGATTCCCGTTTTGCGATTGGTGTCTTCGATGGGATGAGAGAGAAGCCGCGCTCATGCCTCCAACTACGGCACCTCTCACACTACAGCACTTTTTTGTACAACATAACACAAATATGTACATAAAAATCCGATCCATCCCAGAGAATCTCTCCGGAGCACATCCCATTATGGCCGAACATACCTATGTCCACGGGTACTCTACCCGGGAATCTGAACGTCTTTCTGACCAGGCAGAGACACTCACCGATCTCCTTCACCACGACACCCGGTACCCTGCCGGTTCCCGGGTGCTGGAAGCCGGCTGCGGAATTGGTGCCCAGACGGTAATTCTTGCAGGAAACAGCCCGGGTGCCATAATTACCTCTATCGACATCTCGGAAGAATCTCTCAGGAAGGCAGAACAGTCCGTCCGGCAGGCAGGGATCACGAACGTGACCTTCCGGCAGGCGGACATCTTCCACCTCCCTTTTCCTCCTGCCAGCTTCGATCACATCTTCCTCTGTTTCGTGCTCGAACACCTTGCCGATCCCGAGCAGGCCCTTGGACGGCTCCGTCCGCTCCTCAAAGAAGGGGGGACGATCACGGTGATCGAAGGCGATCACGGCTCGACCCTCTTCCATCCTGATAACGCCTTTGCGAGGAAAGCGGTGCAATGTCTTGTCACTCTGCAGCGGCAGATGGGCGGGAACTCCCTGATCGGGAGGGAACTCTACCCGCTTATCAGCTATGCCGGGTTCCGCGATGTCCATATCTCCCCCCGAATGGTTTATGTTGACTCTTCACGCCCTGCCCTTGTGGAAGGGTTCACGAAACTGACCTTCACGGCCATGGTCGAAGGTATCGGGGCCACGGTTCTTGAGAAGGGGCTGATGACCCGGGAAGAATGGGATCGCGGGATCGCAGCATTGTACCGCACGGCCGAAGAGGACGGTGTCTTCTGTTATACGTTCTTCAAGGCAACCGCACGGAAATGACAGGATGAACGCCATGAAAATCTCCCTTATCCTTGCACATCCCCGTCCGGGAAGTTTCAATCATGCAATCGCCGGGACAGCAGCCCGTGTGCTCCATGATGCCGGTCATATTGTCTCTGTCCATGATCTCTATGCGGAAGCGTTCGATCCTCTTCTCCTGTCTGAAGAGGTCCCCCGTGATACACTACTTCCCGATGATATCGCGCAGCATTGCGCCGAGATTGCCTCAGCCGACGGGATCGTTATTGTCCATCCCGATTGGTGGGGGATGCCGCCCGCGATCCTGAAAGGCTGGATTGACCGTGTCCTCCGCCCGGGAGTTGCTTACAGGTTCGCGGAGACAGATTCCGGCGATGGAATTCCTGCAGGGCTCCTGAAAGCAAAAGCCGCTATTGTCTTCAATACGTCCAACACCCCCTGGCAGCGGGAGATCGAGATCTTCGGCGATCCGCTCGAACGGCTCTGGAAGGATTGCGTCCTTGTATTCTGTGGCGTACCGGTCGTCCAGCGCCGGATGTTTGGGGTCGTAGTGACCAGCACGGATGCCCAGCGGAAGGCATGGCTGGAAGAAGTGAGCCGCCTGGTATCAGAGACCTTCCCTCAGGAATCCTCTGCATAGCAGGTACCGATTCTCATTTTCGCCCCGTGCATGCTTCCGGTTTATCTTGTCACTGACAGACAATCCTGATGGAGACTGACAATGGACACCGAAACGATCACGACAGATATCCTCGCGACAATCAGGGACATGAACCGGGCCTGGACTACCGGGTGGCATGATGAAGAATTCCGCCAGTATATCCACAAGGATGCCGTTGCTATCGTGCCCTCAGTACCCGGACGTCTTGAGGGACTGAATGCCTATGTTGCCGGCTGGAGAGGGTTCGCCCTGACAGCAACGATCCATTCCTGGCAGGAGTCCGATCATAAGGTGGAGATATTTGCCGGTGGACGGTGCAGTGTGGTAACATATTTTTTCACGATTGATTTTACACTAGGCGGCGTGCGGCAGACCATGCGGGGCCGGGATATGTTCTTTTTGGTGAAAGAAGGGAAGACGTGGCTGGTTGCTGCTGACCAGTTCTCACCGGAACCTACGGTATCATGATTGAAAAAACAAACGGGACACGACCAGTATAAATTTTTGTGCAGAGAATACTAGAGGAGAGATACCATGGAAACAATCGTCATTGTCGGCTACGTTGCCGGCGCCCTCACCACCATCTCGTTCGTGCCGCAGGTGGTCAAGGCCTGGAAGATGAGGGAGACCCGCGATCTCTCGCTTGCCATGCTCGTTCTCTTCGCTATCGGTGTTATTCTCTGGACCCTGTACGGAATCTGGGTCGGGTCCCTTCCCATCATTGCCGCCAATGTTATCACGTTTGCTCTGATTCTTGTACTGCTTGGCCTGAAATTATGGTACAAGTGAATCCGGCTTTTTTTAGGACCTGACTCTCAGGACCAATCGGGATCTCCCGTTCTGGATGCATACACTTAACCGGCTGAACGGACTTACCGTGAGAGAAGGGAAAAAAGGATGATGTCGGTTTATTGGGATTCCTGCTGCAGGAGTACAAGGCATCCCGAGAGGATATCGTGGAGCCCCTGGTGCTTCCGGGTGAAGGCAATCATGATGAACCCGATGAAGATGAGCAGGGCGGAGATGTATTTCCAGAAGAACCGGAGTGTTGTCCGGGCAAAGCTCGGCTTGTTTCCCTCAAGGTCGGTTACCACCAGTTTCATCAGCACCTTGCCCGGCGTTGCCTGGCTGCGGGAGGACTCAAAGCCTGCATAGTAAACCCAAGGTACCACGACAAGGGTAATCCCGTATGCCGCAATGATTGATCCGAAGAGGGCTGCCATCGTACCCTCGTTGGTCAGTTCTGCAACCGGCACATGCTGGACCGCATAGAAGTAGAGGTTCTGGAAACCCCGGAAGAGGCCGAGTGCGCCGGCAACAACCAGATCGATGAGCAGGATGAGGATGAGATCTACGATGAAAGCCACAAGACGCCTCCCAAGGCCGGCATACACGCCGACATCGGGCCCTTCGTCCTCTTCCGGCACAGGGGCGGCGACCGGTCGCGACGGGACCAACTCGATATCAGCCCCGCACCACTGGCAGAATTTTCCGGAGGCATCCGTCTCTTTTCCGCATTTAGGACAGAACATTCGATAGACTCCTGATAAGTAAACTTCATCCGGTGTCCTTTTTAATGTATCGTTCTTTTCCGGAATTCCTTCCTCTCCCCGTATTCTCCACCTGCGTCCGGGTTTCTGACACAAATCAGTAATACCAATACATGCAAGGGATCTGCATGAAGACAACCCGGATCCTGATTGTTCTTTTCGGGGTCGTACTCTGTGCTCTCGCTGCCGGCTGCACGAGCCCGACCAGTATCCTGATGAAGAGCGGTACCCCAACCCCCTCCCCGCAGGTGACGGTATCACCGGAGACAACGTTGCTCTCGCAGGGGGCTTTCATGCCCGTGCAGACACTGCCTGCTGAACAATACGTTGACGTTCAGCTCACAAAGGAGCGCCCGGATTACACAATCCACCTCCTGTACAATGGCGGCAAGGGAGAAGTAAGCGTCCAGAACATCTTCCTGAAAGCGACGCTGTCGGACGGGCAGGTTATTGAGAAATACCTGAATGACAACCAGCGTCAGCCAAGGAGAGGTGACGAGATCATCATCAAGGGTACCCGAGGCAGCGACCGTGTCGAGGTCTATATCACCAGCGTTGGCCAGACCTATAAGATCCTTGACAAGGAACTGCTGGTGAACCGCCTCTGACGTGCCCAGATAATCCCCGGGCATCTTTTTCCGGGTTTTTACCCGGTGTGGCTGATCCTGCTGATTCGTTCCGTGTATTTCTGTGTTGCATACCCGAGCAGGCCGGCAACCGCAAGGACTGCTGCCAGTACCGCCCATTGCTCCGCTCCTGCCGTGCCCACCGCAAGCCTTGTCAGGAGGTTCATCGGGTTTGCCGGCAGGGAGAGGGCAAAGAGGATCACGACAACAAGCGCTGTCGAGAAGATGAACTGGGCAGCGGTCCGTTCGCGGTAATGGAGGGCAGTCAATGCGCCGAGCAGGACAAGGACGAAAGAACTGATCGTCACGTGAAGCAGAATCAGGCCGGCATTCTCGATCGCAATACCGTTGATCATCAGGAGCACCAGCCAGACCGCGGCCTGGACGGGGACGAGGATCTCGCAGGCAAGGACTTTACCCCAGACCATCTCGGGGAACGTGACCGGTGTCGAGACCAGCGTTTCGAGCGTGTCGTGCTGGTATTCTTCAGTAATCAGGTCGATGACGAGTGCTGAGGCGATGATCGCCGGCATGAAGATCAGAAGCGGGATCAAAAGTCCGTACACGAACTCGTAGAAGTCGCCTCCGCCCGATGCCGGGGGGAACCGGAGTGGCAGCGGCTTTTCGTTCAACCGATCTATCCGTATCTCACGCAGGTCCTTTTCGTACCGCAGGAAGATATCCTTGAGTTTGACATCCACGATGGCACTCTGGAGATCGTTTTGCAGGGTATAGAGCGTGACCTTGATCGGGGCATCGGCATCCGGGGCCGTGTCCGGGACCCAGATCACGGCAGCAAGTTTCCGCTCCTTAAGGGCAGTCACCCCGGTCGAGAGGTCCATCTGGAAGACCCGGAAGTCCGGGCTGGCATAGAGATAACGGGACAGGTCCGATTCATTCCCCGCGTAGCCTACGTTATACTTGAACCGGGAGTACTTTGAGAGCGACGAGGGGTCGTACATCGAGGTGAGCCCCACCATCAGGAACGAGGAGAAGAGGGCGACGAAGAGCTGGAGCAGGATGGCAAGCAGGATCGTCCGCTCCGAGAGGAGGCTGCGGAACTCCTTCTCTGCAATGATGGACAGGTGCTTTGCCATCATAAGAACCACCCCAGGATGAAATAGAGGTTATAGAGACAGTGGACAACCATGGCGAGGGCAAGGCCCGGGACAAATCCTTTTGCACCCCATTTTTTTATACAGCAGGCAACGATCAACACTCCAGCAAAGTGGAGGAGGAGCGGGAGCCAGAGCGAGCCGAGGGAGAGAAAGAGGATGCTCCCGAATACCGAGTCCGAGATCTGGGCAAGGGTGACGAAGAGGAGGAGCTTCTCTCCGACAAGGAACCCGATGGCAGTTGCCCCGCTGGCAAGGATGAGGTTCTTCCACGTTAAAAACCCGGGATCGCGGATATACACCGTGTAGATCCCGATTCCTTTTGCGGTCTCCTCGATCAGCGCGGCAAAGAGAAGCAGGAAGACAAGCGATGCCGGCATCGGGAGGTTGAAGAAGAGGACGAGGCACATCATCTGGACCATGAAGACGAACGGGATAGAGAACCCCGTGAGGAGAAAGAGCGAGAGGAACGGGTGCTTCCGCGAGAGAATCTCCGAGAGGAACTCCCGCATCCGCGTCACGAGTCCCTTCTCCGAGAAGAGCCGCTCCTCCTTGAAGTTCCGTGCCGCAATATAGAAGAGGACGGCACTCGTCAGCCAGAAGAGTGAGGTCGAATACAGGTAATCGGTGACAGTCCAGGCCGTGCCCTGCAGGGTGAGGACGATGAGGGTTAACGGAGAAATGAGGCTGATGACATGGACGTTGGCAAAGATGCTCGGAAAGAAGAGGTACGAGGTGGCAACCGTTGAGAAGAAGATGGAAATAAACGATAGTTCCTTGAACGACCGCGAGAGCATGCCGATGAGCAGCGCGTTTGCAAGGAAGAAGAAGATCACCGGGACAAGCGGGAGGATGATGAGGGGCGAGGCCCGGATCCAGAGCGTGAGAGCGGTACAGATCGCAAGCATGCCCATGAGGTAGGGGCGCATCTTTCCGATGATGATGGATGCTGTCTTTACCGGTGCCGAGAGAAGGATCTCACCCTTCCGCTCGATCCGCTCGTTCATGATGCTCATCATGAAGAACTGGCTCGTGAAGTAGAGCGGGAAGATGAAAACGAAAACCAGGATGATGGAATCGAACGGGAGGGGAGGCGAGAGCTGGGACGGCGTCTTGAACGTGTCCATCGTGCCGGTTGACGAGGACAGGGTCTCGGTGTAGCGCGAGATCTGGGTGTTCTCGACATTGGACTGGACCAGCTGCCCACGGAGATCCTCTTTCGTGACAGAGAGGGTTGGCGACGGCGTTGCAATCTGTTCTACCGGCCCTTCCGGCACCAGCGCAGCCCGCACCGGCGCGGCGCTGACGTACTGGCCGCTCTGGGTTGCGAGGAAACTGAGTTCGCTCTTCACGCTCTGGGTATCGATCCAGAGCGGGTACGCGGCAAAGAGATCCTCTTCGCGGTTGTACACGCTGCCTACGTATTTCGCGTAGTCGCGTTCGAGAGTCTTGCGTGCCGCAACGGACCGGCTCGCCGTACCCGTGTACGCGTAGCCGTTAATGATAAGGATGTCAAACTCTCCCCGCTGGGCGATCAGGTCTCTCTCGGGAAGCTGGAAGACCGTGAACCGTGCATCTTCCGCAAGGATCTGCGCCATTGTCGGGTCATCGACGCCGATCCGGTACATCCCGTCCTGGAGGTGAAGGCCGGTCTGGGTTGAGAAGCCGGTGACGGCCACGAGCAGGACAAAGAGGACGATGGCGAGCGGGAGAACGTCCCGGCTCATCATGGAAAAGGACTTCTTTACTTCCCATCGCGCGATGGTCGTGATATCGGCAAGCGCACCCATCGTGTCCCCTCAGCAGCTTCTCCTGCATCATCTCCCATATGAAGAGGGCAGGGAGCAGACAACGTTAGTGAGTGTAATACCGGGTTCCTATATGTAACTCTCCATCCCGGCAGGTTCAGTTGACGATGTTGTTGTTGACCGTGTAGTGGTAATTCAGCTCTTCTGTCAGGTACGGCATCAGGTTGTCCACATCGTAAAAGGTCGTTTCGAACACGGGATCGTAATACGAGAACGGCTGCCCGGCCTGTGCCTCGATCCGGGCCACCGCATGCTCGATCTCTGCTTCCGATTTCCAGTCATCATCCTTATACGGCCAGATGCGGTAATCCATGTCGGCGATGGCAATCAGTTTCTTCACGTGGTATCCCTGTTCCGTGAGGTTACGAGTTGCTTCCAAGTCTCCGAGTGAAAAGGTATACAGGCTGTAAATACCGGAACCGGAACAGGTCACCCACATCCTCGGGTGAGTATGGATGATGATATACTGGCGGTCTTTTTTCATCGGGCCGGAGAAGAGATCTGCATCGATGCTCCAATAATCGCCCTTGACGAACGTGGAGTCGCCCGTGTTCATATCGATCAGGTACCCGAGCTCCTTAGACTTCTTCACATCGCAGTTCCGGGGGCTGCCCTGGTGGATAATAACTGTGTCCGCGACATCGCTGTCCATGAACATCTCCAGTTTGTTCCGTGCATCAACGATCCGGGCATTGAGCGCTGCCTCGGAGATCAGGGTCGGAGCTGGGGATGGTGTTGGCGTTGTTATTGTCTCTATTGTAGTAGCCGGCGGGGCTGAAGTTGCGACTGGTGCGGAGACGGTTGTTGTTCCTGTCATTGTCGTAGGCTGCACTGTTGACGGAAGGGGAGTTGCCACGACCGTTGCGGTTGCCTGCGGCACTGCGGGGGTTTGTTCCGGCGATGAACAACCGGCGATCGCTGCAACCACGAGGGTGATCAGGATCACTGCAGATCCCAGGCAGGCAGTTCGTGACATGATGCATTCCGTTGACAGGATAGCATAATAAAAGATCCTTCCTGCCTTGCAGGTGCCGGTATCCCAACCTATATCACCAAGACAACACAAGTCTGATCGAAAGGCGACCCCCATGATCACGGCCCATAACCTCACGAAAGACTTCGACGGGTTCCTGGCGCTCGACAACATCAGTTTTTCGTTTGAGGATGGCGAGATCTTCGGGATCATCGGCCACAATGGGGCGGGCAAGACAACGCTCCTCAAGATCATCTCCGGCCTCATCACCCCTACGTCAGGCGAGCTCTTCGTCAACGATATCGACGTGGTCAAAGATCCCCTTTCCCTGAAGCAGAACCTTGGGTATTTGCCGGAGGAGTCCCGGCTCTACGAGACGATGACCGCTGAGAACTACCTTGCGTTCTTCGGGGAGATTTACGGGCTCTCCCAACAGGAGATCAAAGTCCGGTCCAGCCAGCTCTTTGCCGCCCTCTCGCTTGAGCCGGATGGCAAGAAGATCGGGGAGTTCAGTAAGGGTATGAAACGGAAGGCAGCAATCGCCCGCTCGCTCATCCACAACCCGGGCTTCCTGGTCTACGACGAGGCAACGAGCGGGCTCGACCCGATGACTTCACGCTTCATCGCTGACTACCTCCGCCGGCTCCGGCAGGACAAAAAGACAATCGTACTCTCGGCACACAACCTGTACCAGGTCGAGGCGATCTGCGACAAGGTGATGATCCTCCGGCGCGGGAAGGTTGTGGCATTTGGCACCATGAAGGAACTCCGTGACCAGTTTGGATCGCTTACGTACACAATCTTCTTCTCCATCGACGACCCGGCAAAACTGGTCGGGCACTCCAGGACATACCGTCAGGAGGAGGGTTTCTTTGTCTGCGAAGCAGAGGACATGAAGGATCTCAACGAGTGCACTGCCACGATTACTGAGGCCGGTGGGCGTGTCGAAAAGATCGAGTCGCGTTACCCTTCGCTTGAGGAAATGCTCCTGAAGATCGGGAAATAAGCAGAGCGTAATCCATAAATTTTCCCGGGTTCATCTCCCTCCATGCATTCCGGGATCAAGATTGGTATCGTACTTTTTGTGCTGATCATCGCTGCCGTTGCCGGTATGGCGGTGACAGGATTCTGCCCCCCGGCCGGGCCATGGCCGCAGCCGCCGTGGTGTACGGACAAGGCGCAATTCTCACAGGATATGGGAGCCCTGACCGGAGGCTTATACGGGACCCCTGGTGGGTATGCAGCGATGCCCACGACGGCTGCGTCCGGAACCCCGCTCACACTCACGTTCCGGGCCGCACTTCCCGAAACAACCGGCCCGGTTGTGCTCCGGCTCAATGACAAGGAATACCCGATGACCGCTGAGACCAGCTACTTGTTCACATCATCAGCAATACCACTGGTTTCGGGAGACCGAATCCGGTACTCGTATATATCAGGGACATCTGCGACATCTGTCCAGGATGGGACAGTTGCCCGGAGCCAGGAGGTTGGCGACGGGCTTGTCTGGATGACAACACCAGTTGTCCGGAAGACCGGGTTCCTGAAAGGGCATACACTCATGGATGCCGGCGGGAATATTCCGGTGGCGGCAAAGGCCGGAACCCTCTGGACTACGTACGATGCCATGAAAGAGGATGGCGGGGAGTATATCGGGTATGATTATTATTGGGCATATAAGAACACCTCGGCCCCGGAGATCGTTGATGAGGCGACAGCCGGCCTGTGGAATGCTGCTGATGAAGATTCGATTGGACTCATGGCGGACGAGTCCCACCGCCGTGGGATGAAGTTCTTCCTGATCACAGAGCTCGAATGGACCGTAATGCCTGGGGAGTATCCCACAAAAGACAACGATGCGTACATGAAATACCAGGAGAACAAGTGGACCCAGGGGCAGAAGACTGTGCAGGAAATGGCCGACAAACTCACCAGGAACCCGCAGGACGCTGAGGCAAATGCCTACTGGGACCGGTGGTTTGCCCAGTTCGGGGCATTCATGCAGAAATCTGCACGGATCGCTGAAAAGCACAATGTCGAGATGCTCGCGCTCGGTAAGCAGATCGACGGGGCGATGATCCCGGCCAACGAGCAGCGGTGGCGGAAGCTGATCGCCGATGTGCGGACAGTCTACCACGGGAAACTGACGCAGGTCCTTTACACAAATGAGGGATCGGATTATGTATCGCAGATCCTCTGGGCAGACGATCTCGATGTCATAACCATCTATTATTACAACCGGTTCTCCGGTGCGGAACGGCCCTCGCTTGCGGAACTGGAGTCTGCCATGGATGGGTTCAACCGGAAGCAGTTCGATCCGCTGTACCAGAAATACAAAAAACCGCTCATCTTCCTCCTCCCGTTCCAGAGCCGGGACCATGCCGCACAGCAGCAGTGGTTCGAACCGATGGCAACTTCCCCCGGGGTTGAGCAGGATCTGATTGCCCAGGCTGACCTGTATGAGGCGTTTTTTGCATCAACACTGGATGAACCGTGGATGGATGGGGCGTTCACGTGGGGGTACTGGATCGAGCCCGGTTTCAACCCGAAATATTCATTCGAAAAGTCATCATCGGTCCGGGGAAAGCCGGCGGCTCTTGTCATCCAGCGCTGGTTTGCGCAGGCCGGCACAGCCTGATCCCCCCTATTCTTTTCTTTTATCCCGTCTCATACCTGTATAAGACTGGCGACGGTGCCCGGTACTGTCAGCCCATCTTCAGGGAGGTTTATCATGGCAGCCGAGTTGCATATTCGGGTGATGCAGGAGAGCGACCGCGATGCGGTCATGCGGATATTCAATCACTATGCACGGACCAGCTTTGCTGCCTATCCTGAGGGCCCGCTACCGCTGCAGTTTTTCCCGCACTTGAAAGAGGGAGCGATCTCGGCAGTTGTTATCGAAGATGCAGGCGGCGTTGTGGGGTTCGGGCTCCTGAAACCCTTCTTCCCGTTCCCGGCATTCCGGAAGACCGGGATGGTGACGTACTTCATTGCCCCGGAATATACCAGGAAAGGTCTCGGGACCCGGCTCTTCGGGCGGCTTCTTGAAGACGCAAAGAACAACGGTATGAAAATGCTCCTTGCAAATATCTCTTCAAAGAATGAGGGGAGCATCCGCTTCCATGCAAACAAGGGGTTCAGGGTTGCCGGCACTCTTGCCGGTGTCGGCGAGAAATTCGGGAAACCGTTCGATGTCGTCTGGATGCAGCGGCCAGTGGAATAATACCGCAGTATATACTCCCACTTTACGCAGGGCTCACACTACCCGCACAACTGCCCCGTTGTTCCGGGCTGTCGTGATCAGTGTTGAGCCACCCCCGTTTCCGCCCATGAAGGACCGGGCTGCCCGTTCTACGGACTTCATGTCCGTGTCCCCGATTGCATAGACTGCCGGACCGAACGAGCTCATCCCGGCACCGGCAGCGCCCGCCCCGCGGAGTACCGGGAGAAGGCCGGTCACGGCATGCGGCTGGAGACTGAGCTCGACCTTCTTGAACCCGAGTTCCTGGACATTGTTGATTGCGGAACCAAAGAGATCGAGATCCTGCCCGGCAAGCCCCGGCAGCATCCGCATCAGCACTTCGTGGGAGAGGGCTCGGACATCGTCGAGCGGGACCGGGCAGCGGGTCCGGAAGATATCCGCTTCCTGCCCGCCGCTCGCCCCGGCCGGGACCGCGGGAATGGCCAGCAGGATCTTCCAGTCCCGGGGGAAATCGTGCCGGACAATGACGGGCGGGGGATGAACGCCCCGCGATGCAGAGGACGGGCGGAAGTCGGTCTTCTCGCCACCGGCCCCGAACCGGTGCCCGCCATCGATAATGAACCCGCCGTGATCGAATGCTGCAGTGCCGATGCCGGAGGTTCCGCCCCGCCCCGTGAGCCGGGCGAGTTCGCAGGCCGGGAGGTGGCGGTCGTGAAGTTCTGCAATCGCTTTTGCCACGGCAAGCGAGATCTGTGACCCGCACCCTAAGCCGATGTGGGCAGCAAACTGCTTTCTGACCGTGATGGTTACGCTCCCCCCGAGCCTGAAATTCTGCAGGACTTCTGCTGCCACCTGACGGATCCGTTGTTCCATTGCCGGGTCGCAGCCGGTCACCGAAAGGACCGGCGAGAGTTCCGCTTCGATGAGGATCCCCGGCTCATCCAGCGTTATGCCGATGCCTCCGTCCACCCGGCCCGAACCTCCATGCATGTCGATGAGCGAAACGTGAACTCGCGAAGGCGTATCGATGACCACGCGACGGGTATCGAGGAAGCGGTTATAGGGAAACTGCTCCTCGATGAAGATGAGTGGCTTTCCGCCGTGGATGATCTGGTACTGCCGCGAGAGGAGCGGCTCGCTTTTACAGATGGCAAAGATCCTGCCTGCCTCCTCAGATGCGGGGAGGACCCGGGCAGTGAGGATCTCGCGTCGCGCCTCGATCTTATGCTGCGCAATGATCTTCCCGATGGGGATGTCGGCTTTCAGGAGATCGTCTTTGAATTCCGGCGAGAGACGGCTGACCGGCGTGTGTGACACTGCATAGATCAGTACTTCGCCGTTCTCCTCAGTCTTTATCTCTACGACCCGGAAATTGACCGGGTCACCTACTGCAATGTCAAGGTGGTCTGCGGCGGCGGTGTCGGCAGGAACAATCTCCTGCACAAGCGTCCGTATGACAACATTCTTTCCGGTGATCGATTCCAGGATCTGGGTAACCGATCCGTCCGTCCCGAGCAGGAACTTCTGGACAGGCGAGATCCTCCCGACCTCGGATTCCATCTTCCGGATTGCATCCCTGATGTCCATCCAACCATCGTTATCGCACCGGAAGATAAGGATGCTGATGCGGTGCCCGGTCCGGAAAAACAGCCACTCGTTACCGGAACTTCCGCAACGGTCCGTTTGCGGATCTTCCTGGCACTGCCGGCCCAGGCACCCGCGCCAGGATCTCCGCGAGTGCCTCCCCGTTCAGCCTGCCCTTCTTACCGATGACTGCCCCGGTCCGTAGCGTGAGTACCCTCGATGTCATGATATAACTCTCGGAAAAGAGGTCGAGCCCCCCGGTGGCAAAATCATCGATAGAGAGCGGCAGGCAGGGTGCATCGGAGGGCGGCTTGCTGCTGACCGGGCAGATACGGATAAGGCCGGATGTTCCGGTACCGATGACAATGACCGGCCGGGTCTTTGGAGGGGTACGATCATCCAGTGCGACCGCCGCGAGGAGGACATCGCCAACAGCATACTGCCCCATGCATTAGTATCCGGCGCGGAAACGGATAAGCGATGGGGTCCTCGCATGGCAGGAACGGGAACTCTTTATCCAGAGCGGTGCAAAGGAAGATCGATGACGCGCTGCGATCACTGCGGCAACGAGACAACCCTCCCGTTCACCTGCCAGCACTGCGGCGGGAAGTTCTGTTCTGACTGCCGGCTCCCGCCCAACCATAACTGCACGGGGATCGGCAGCTGGAACAGGAAACCCCGGCCAGCTGTTGGCATGAGTTACAGCAGGGGTGGGAGCGTCAGCGCGACCGGCGGGATTGCCACGGACGCCCGTCGCGGCGTTGCGAAGAAGGCGGAGACCGGGATCCCATACCTGAAGATCATGATCGCTGTAATCGTTCTGATCGTACTCGGACTTGCCGGGCTCATGCTTGCCGGATACCTCCGTTAGCGGCTCCCGGCAGTGCCACTGACCCGTCCGCGATTGGTAAACTTTTGTCACAGAATTCGTTTAAGCCTGTACCCAGTACTTCCTAATCAGCCCCGGTACCTGAACGGATCGATAAGGTCCCGGCAGTTGGAGATAGTATGAAACAGAGAAAAAATGCAGTTCTGATTTTTGCGGTCGTTATTGTGATGATTGGCGTCTCGATTGTTCTTGCGGAGCAGTTTGCGGGGACAGGTGCATCCACCCCTCCACCCCATGAACCTGTTGTGGGTACCCGGGCGACAGCAGTCGCAGCAACCCCGGCAGTCGCGATCACGGCAACGGCCATGCCGGAAGCTGTCATTTCGAAGGAGGAGGCAACGGCCCTTCTGGATGAAGGGGAAACCCACGGGTATTCCATTGCCGGTATCACCCTCACAGACCGGTATCCCGGGAAACTCCTGTACGAATTCTCTTTGGTGCCGGATAGCACGCACTCCCGCAAGACGAACGCGACACTTTTCATCGATGCGGAGACCGGCGATCCCTATGCCCCTCTGCAGGATAAGGCAGGGATCACGATCGAACAGGCAAAGGAAAAGGCCCGCGGGGCATTCCCCAACATTCCCGCAGACCGGGTCAGGATCCGGTTTAACGACGGGTCGCAGTACATGCGGGGATGGTCCTTTGACCTGATGAATGCTGGAGACAGGCTTGTCCAGGGCGGCCTTGATGCGGACACGGGCGAACTGAAATCGTACTTCATTGGGATCAAGCGCCTGGGCCGGCCCGCCACGCCATCTGTCCCGATGGATGCGGCACAACGGACGGCGGAACGGGAGGTACGGGAACGCAACGGCGAACTCCCGCTTACCCTTGTCGATGCCCGGCTGGACCCGCTGGGGATGCCCGGTGAGGACATTGCCGGGAAATACGTGTTTGTGTACAAACGCGTCATCCACGGGATCCCCTGCGCCAGCGACGGGATCGTTGTCACAGTTGATTCCGTTGCAGGGAACGTTGTCGAATATGGGAAATCGTGGACCCTCCCGGAGGATGCCGTGGCACTGCCGGCAGAACCGGTCATATCAAAGGATACTGCGACAGCGACCGTGAAGAAGGAAGCGGAGAAGATCTACCCGGCCTCGGCTGACGGCCTCCGGATTATTTCGGCCGAACTCCGGTGGAGGGACTTCCACAACCCGGACAAGGTAACGCCCGGGCCTGGCAGTGTGCCGCTTGCCTGGGAGGTGCAGTTCGATGACGAGACGATCCGGGCACAACAATATCCGAGCCTGGGAAATGGATGGATCGATGCAAGAAACGGGACATTGCTGGACCTGTATTACCGGCACGAGCACTGATCCTGCACCCTTTGACCCGGGCGATTATTGGAATGATAAAATATTGGCACAGAAATAGTTTAAATGCAGACCGCAGACGTACCTGACATCAGGAGAATCTTGAAATGAAATCTTCAACAGCAGGTGTCATGGCTGTACGCGTTGGTGCAGCCCTTGTACTGGCAGTTCTTATCGCAGTACCGGTCATGGCAGAGATATCGTTTGAGTCCAGCTGTCCGCAGACGATTGCAGAAGGGGACGCGTTCACGATCCACGGGACCGGCGCGACAAACGGGTCCGTTACCCTTCTTGTGCTTGGCCGGCACTATTTCCATACTTTTACGGCAAACCCTGATAATCGAGGGGACTTCTCTATTACCGTTGGACCGGAAGAGACCCGGAACTTCTCCGCCGGCCAGTATGCTTTCGTGATCCAGGACCCGGGCGAAAACGGGCAGTACGAGATCGGTACCCGTATCTCCACCTCCGGGAACATCACGGTCACAGATCGCGGCACTGCGGTTGTCGACTTTGGTACCGCAACCGACCTGAAACCGTGGATCGATCCCGAGATTGAAATCCTCATGGCGGCATCGGGGAGGGCGGGGGTTGACGATGTCTTCCGGGTGGAGTACTTCTTTGTCGAACTCCCTTCCCTTCATTTCGATCAGGAAAGAGATCCGGTGACCGGCCGGCTGATCCTGAACGGCAGCGATCCCCGCAGGATGGTATTTTCCGGGACCACCAACATGGCACCGGAGAATGTCCTGACCGCACGAATCCGGGATGCTGCGTCCGGAAAGGAGATCTTCACCGATACCATCCCGGCCATTACTCCCGCGGACGGGATGGGGCCGGGGAAGCACAGTTCGTGGAACACGTGGCACTACAGCCTCGACCCGGTGCGGCTCCCGTCCGGGGAATATGTTATCACGGTTGGCTGGGATAAGGAGGCGTGGTGCGGGAGCAACACAGCGCTGTTCGTTGTCCCGGATGCGGGGGCAGCAACAGGCCAGCAGATTTCTGCACCCACCCTGTTTTCACTCATGAATTCCGGGCTCTTTGCCAGGCTGTAAGCCGTTCACCGGATCCTGCACTGGTGCGGGGAATTCCGCAGCGGCACGGGCTTCCCCGCCATTCCTGATAATTTTCCCGGCATCCCCGGTGAGCGAATACTGCACGGGCCTGCCGGTCTTCTCCCGGTCCTGGTCGGCAAGCACGATCCCGTCTTCCACCAGCATCTGCATGTGGTACCAGAGGGCCGGGCCCGAGATATTCAAACTTTTTTTCAGCTCCGTCCTTGGCATGGCCTCTTCTTTTTCCAGCAGGGAAAGGATGTGACTGCGAAGGGCGTTATTCCGGTGTGTCAGGATCTTCTGTTCGAGTTCCGGGATTCCGGTCTTGTGGATATAATAACGGGTCAGGCCGCCGTCTTTTGTTTCCTGCACGACATGAAAGGAGGTGAGCAGGGCGAGGTGATAGGAAAGCGTGCCGCGGTTAATGTCGAGTTCCCGTGCAAGGGAACTGAAATGGCACCCGGGACGGGACCGGATGAACTCCGCGATCCGTTCCCGCAGGGGGTGGTCGAGCAGTGTCTTCCTGGTTATCCCGCGGAACCTGAACAAGAGAAAGAAACCCAGTCCCCCGAAAAGGATCGCGACAATGACCTTTGCCAGTGCCGGGGAGACCATTCCCGCATAATGGAGCACCATGATCTCCGGGGGGTGGAACATCCGCGGCACCCCATGCACGGAAGGATCTCCCCAAAGGAGGAGCGTGATGGTATTCAGGGAGGCGTAGATACAGATGAGGGCAATGAGAAAGATGAACCCGTACCATGCTGCCTGCCGGAGGATCCGGAGTAGTACTATGAGGCGTACCATCAACCACCATTTTCAAAACAACATATTTATTATATTTGGTAAAATTCTGTCACAGAAATTTTAAGGTGGCTGTCATCGTATAATCCATCAGTCTCGGAAAAGAATTCCATGAAAATATTGTTGCATACGTGGGTAATTCTGCTCTCCTTTTTCCTGTTGGCCGTCCCCGTTACAGCAAACCTGTCCGGTACTGACATCCCTATCCATTCGCCGTATATCATCGAAGATGAATCCGGGGATCCCTATTTCACCTATTCAAAGGGATTTGTCTTTGATCAGAACTGGATTGTATGGATGACCTACAGATTGAAACAAGCACCTCCGAAGAATATTTCCAGCATCATCCGGATGATGAACGTGTCCGATGGGGAAACGCAGGTTATTGCGACCTCCCCCTCCTCTGACCACCAGTACATGTTCGATACACCCTTCAGTGCCGAAGAGGGCCATGTTGTCTGGAGCGAAAACTCCATGATCTTCCTGTACGACCGGACAACCGGAAAAGAAAAATCTCTCACCACGGATGAAAGCAGGGGCGACCCCCGTCTTTATCGGCAGAACCGGAACCCAATCATCATCAGTGACCGCATCATCTGGATCGGCGATCAGGTCTATCCGTCAACACGATCTGAAATCGCCCTCCTCAACCTGACAAGCCAGAATCGCCAGCTCGTTTTCTCCGGCCCCGGAAAAATCGGCACGCTTTCTGCGGACGGATCCCATATTGTCTGGTCGGATGAGCGCAACGAACCTGGCGGCGGGGATATTTATCTTTTCGATCTTGACAGGAATGAGGAGATCCCTCTCTGCACGGCCCGCGACCTCCAGCATTATCCCCGGATTTCAGGGGAGTATGTTGTCTGGGAAGATCTCCGTGACGGGAATCCTGCAATCTATCTCTATAACCTGACATCCAAAACAGAACAGCGCATCAGTGGCGATAATCCCCTGACGCTGGCAAGTATGCCTTACATTGCCGGTAATTATGTTGCATGGACACAGTATGATGTCCATGACAGGACACGGGAGAAGTCCCGGACCATCGCGATCTATCGGATCAACACCGGTGAACGTGAATTGTTCCTCCAGGGAACACGGCCCCTGACATTACTGGATCTCAAGGAGAACCGGCTTCTGTATTATCGTTCAGAAGGGAAATCCCTGCAAGAAGGGTACGTCCACCTGTTCGTGATCGACACGATGGAGGAATCCCTGGCGACGACACAGCCGGCTCCAGTGACAGGCCAGGAAAACCTCACCCGGGAAGCTACTCATCAGCGGTCGCCTGCTCCCTCGCAATCAGCACCTGCCTGTGTCGCAGTCCCGCTTGCGGCTGCCTGCATCGCCTTTTTTATCTGGTCGCGGACTGCGTACCCGTCTACCGGACCCTGATCCTTTTTCGGAACAACCAGATCCCCTGAGAGAACACTGCCATTGGCACTCCCCGGAAAAAGAGTCTCTCCAAAAACCCCGTAAAACGCCCGGATTGGCAAAAGGACGAAGGGCACTTTTTCGTGGAGTGGAAATGTGGTCCACGCCGATGGAGAAGACCGTAATTCGGGGCCCGTTTCCAAATTGCGACGATTTTACCCCCACTCCAACCTGCAAAATAGCAGGCGTCCGGCGCCCCCTTTTTTTGGACATAGTTCAGGATGCCCGGAAAAACCCCCTGTCCGGTGACTGCTATGACCGTTTTGGAGGGGGTCGTGTTAACCAGTGTTGTTGAACTTTTCCCGGGCCGGCGCCCGGCTGCCCTGCGGCATGGCTTCGGAACCTTTTTTGACGCAGGCATCCGATACTGTCGCAGGAGAGTGCAAATTTACATGTGGCTTGAACTGCTGACACTGTTCATTGGAATCGCATTCGGATTTTTCCACAAGGGAAAGGAAGACTACTGGGGGATTCTCCGGAATGGTGCGATCCTCGGGATTGTCATCGGCGTCCTCGCCGTCCTCATATCGATGTTCCTTGCGCCGGGCAGCACGAGCCTGAGTTTTGACTTCCCGGGGGCATTCGGGACCATTCTTGTGATCCTTGTCTTTGTCATCCTGATGATCGCGGGCACATTCATCGGCGACCGGATCGAGCGGGTCCTGAGAAAATAACAATACAACCGTATTCCGTTTTTCCTCTCCGTTTTTTTACAGGCGATCCGGCCGTACTGATATAACCCGTGACATCCCATCCCTGATCCGGAGTTTATCATGAAGATCCTTGCCATCCACGGGAGCCCCCGGACGCTCCGGAGCATTACCCGCCAGCTTGCCCAGTTTGTCCTTGAAGGAGCCGCTGAAGCCGGTGCAGAGACAGAGATGATCGATCTCTGCGACCTGAAGATCACGCCCTGCACCGCGTGTGAGGGGTGTTCGTTCAATGGCATCTGCGTGTTCGAAGACGACATGCCGGCGCTCGTAGAGCGGATGAAGGAAGCGGATGGGGTCGTCTTTGCCTCACCTGTGTACATCGACAATGTCTCCGGCCAGATGAAGATCTTCTTCGACCGGCTGGCTGATGCAATCCATTACCAGCTCCTTGCAGGGAAGTTTGGCTGTTCAGTGGCGAGCACACATACATCCGGGGGAGATGCTGTTGTCGCGTACCAGAACCACGTGCTCAATTATCTTGCGGTGGTCTCGGTTGGCGGCATCAGCGTGGCAACCGGTGGCGATTCATATGCTGTGGATGCAAGGGAAGCGGATGCCCGTGCGCTCGGAAAAAGACTCTGCGCTGCAATAGCCGATGGCTTTTCCGATCCAAAGCAGGAAGCGGAGATCGCGGACAACCGGGAATTTTTCCGCGATATTGTTGTGGAGAACAAGGATATGCGCACGGAAGAGTACGAGCGGTGGGCACAGCTGGGATGGATACCGTGATGGGGAACGGGCACGGCCTCCAATCGGCAAAACAATTTTATAATTACCCGGTTCAGGGCTCTTGAGGATACCATGCGTTCCCGGGACGATGCTGTCAGCGAAGTTGCCGCCGAGATCCTGATTATCGTCCTTGTGCTCATCCTTGGCGCCGTTGTTGCAGCAATGCTCTTTGGCGTCATGCCCTATATCCCGAAGAACGCGTATCTTGTCACGGAGTGCTCCTACCCGGTCATGCCCGGGTATACCGCAATCGCCGTCCACCACCGCGCCGGAGATTCGCTGAACTTCTCCGATACCAACATTGCATCGTTTCCCGCCGAGATCCGTGTCGATACCTCTGCCGGATCGTCACGTGCAGTTCCCGACTCCTCCGCCGCGCTCTTCCGGGCCGGTGATACGATTTTTCTCTATAACACCGGCACCGGGTTCCGGATGACGAAAGACCTTACCGGCATTTCAGCTGTCCCGCTCCCTGCCGGGGATATGAAGGTCCGCCTCATCGATACGACAGCAACTATTATGATCGGTGAGTGTTCCCGCCTTCAGTCCCAGGCCACGGGCACACCCACTGCCACCGCCACGGCAACGTCAACGATCTCGCCAACCGGCACAACATCCGCGACACCCACTGCAAGTCCCACGATCTCGCCAACCGGGACTGCCACACAGACTCCCACACCAACGGCCACTGCCACCGCCACGGCAACGCCGACCCCCGATCCCACAAAGCGTACCGTGAACGTAAGCTGGTCCCCACCTGGACTGGGTGATGTCACGCTGTTACCATCAACCCCACTTCTAAGCGGCCAGAGTGTCACCGTTACTGTCGGGAGCAGTCCTTCGTTCACCTTCACGCCCCGCAACAAGAAGTACGTTGCATCGATCCAGCTTGACGGGACAACAGTCTATACTGGCACGGCCGTGAATACACCGGTTACGTACACGATCCCCCCGATCGCTGCGAACCATGTCCTGACAGCCTCCTTCCGGTAGGTGATACATATGGCGATAATTTCAGGTTATCTCTCCCCCGAATCCACGGTTGGCACGATGCAACGGAATCCTGACGACCCTGTATGTGCCAGGGCCCCGGCACCGGACGGGCAACAAAAAGAGCGCGAGATATTTAACCATGAAACCGTTACTCAATAGCATGGAAACAGCGGTGCGGGAACCCCCATCGATAGTACCGTTCAGGCCGGCCGTTCTCGCCGTGTTATCGGTCCTCGTGGTCCTCACCACGATCTACTGCCTGACTACCGGCATCCAGATAGTGTTCCCGCACCTGTATTATGTCCCCATCATCCTTGCAGCGTACTGGTACCAGAGGAACGGGGTGCTGTATGCCGCAGTCATGGGTCTCATCTATCTCTCGCTTGTTACCCTCTTTATCGGGTACAATCCCAACAATGTTGTTGCAGCGTTCACCCGCTGCGTTGCTTTCGTGGTAATCGCAGGAGTCGTTGCGGTCCTCTCCCACAAGATCGCTGAAAAACACGCCTCGCTGGAACGTTCAGAAGAGAAATTCCGCACGATCTGGGAGAATATCCCGGCCGGAGTCATGCTTGTTGATGCTGACACCCACGAGATCGCAGCTGTCAACCCGGAATTCGAACAGATGACCGGGTATATGGAGAAGGAGATGATCGGCCGCTCCTGCCACCAGTTTGTCTGCCCTGCGGAGAAAGGGTCGTGCCCGATCAGCGACAAAGGCATGACCATCGACCATTCGGAGCGGCTTGTGCTCACCCGAAACGGGAAGTCTTTTCCGGTGATCAAGACCGTGAGACCGGTCACGATTGGCGGCCGGGCACTCCTTATTGAGATTATGTGCTCGCACGAGGCGAAAGAGAACACGTGATCAGCCGGGACAGGCGGGTTTCTGTTCCGGGATACCTCAGGTTCCGCTGAAGCGCGAGCTCCCGTCAGGAAAAAAGAAAAAAAGTTCAGTAGTTCTCCGCCAGCAGCTCGAAGTGCGCCTGCGGGTGGTCGCAGACTGGGCACTTGGCGGGGGCGTTCTTCCCGCTCATCACGTGGCCGCAGTTCCGGCAGTGCCACTGGACAGATGATCCCGCCTTGAAGACTTTGCCCTTCATAACGTTCTCGTACAGTTTCCGGTACCGCGCCTCGTGATGGGCCTCGACCTTTGCGACATTCGAAAAGAGCCGGGAGATCTCCGGGAAGCCCTCTTTCTTTGCGGTTGCTGCAAAGTCCGGGTAGAGCATGCCCCATTCCATCTTCTCGCCATCGGCCGCAGCTTTCAGGTTCTCCTTTGTTGTCCCGATCACACCGGCGGGATAGCCGGCAGTGATGGTGACCTCGCCGCCCTTGAGCTCCTTGAAGAAGAGTTTTGCGTGCTCGCGTTCGTTGGCCGCCGTGTCCTCGAAGATCGCGGCGATCTGCTCATAGCCCTCTTTCCGTGCAACGCTTGCAAAGAAACTGTACCTGTTCCGTGCCTGCGACTCGCCGGCAAATGCCGCGAGCAGGTTCTTCTCGGTCTTGCTACCCTTGAACTTCATGATACGATCATCTCAATGTATTCAACCATGACGGAAATATCCTCCGGTGTTGGCAGGGACCGGCAGGAACACCGCTGTTTTTTAGGGTCCTTGGGAAACGCGATCTTGATAACAGCGAACGATAAACAGACTGGTGAGGATCCCAAATGATGCGACCCGGCCCAATCCTGTTCATCGGAATGTTTTTTGTTGCCGGTATCATCCTGCTTGCCGCGACTCTGTCGGCAACCGGTATGTATGCCCGTGATAATGGCCGGATAACCTACGGGCTCGACAGCCAGCTTCCCGCTCCGCGGTACTATACCGGCATCGACTTTGATTCCCTCTCGTCCAACAGTCACCTCACCGTCATTCCCCTGAAGAGCTACCGGCAGCAGGTGACGAACTACAGCTGCGGAGCGGCTGCAGCCATGACCGTGATGTCCTATTACGGCAGACCGGTCAACAACACGGATGACGAAGAGATCCTGCTTGCCCATGAGATGAATCCCGACGTCTCGGAAAAGACCGGCATCAATCCCGAACAGATGACCTCGTGGTTCAACCGGCACGGCTGGAACGCCACGTGGCATACTGGGGGAAGCCGGGAGATGATCCTTTCCAACCTGAAGGCCGGGGTACCTACGATTGTCGAGTGGATTGACTGGGGCGGCCACTGGGTAGTCGTGGTCGGGTATGACACGCGGGGAACGGAAACCGTCTGGGATGATGTCATCATCTTTGCCGATTCCGTTGACTGTCACGATGACCGGGTGGACGGGATCACGTACGCCAACTACGGACAGTTCGATGCCATGTGGTTCGATGCCCATTACTTCCCAGCGGAGATGCGGAACCGTGTGTATATTATCGCCCGCCCGGCCTGAATCCCAGACACTCCGTATCCCTTATTTCTGCGCAGACCGGAACGCACCTTTCGGGACCGTGATCTCAAAGCACGCACCTTTCCCGTGCGTCCCGGTCTCGTGGATCTCAATCCCGGTGATTGCCAGGATCTCCCGCGCTAAAAAGAGCCCGAAGCCGGTATGCTTCCCGTACCCTTTCTCGAAGATCTTCTGTTTCTCGTCCAGCGGGATGCCGATCCCGTTGTCTGCGAAGGTAATGAGGAGTTCTCCGTCTTCACTGATCCCGCACCGGACCGTGACAACCGTGAAGGTTTTTCCGTACCGTGCCGCATTGTCGAAGAGATTCAAAAAGACTTTTACTATCATCGGATCGGAGAAGATCTCGAAGGAGTCGCAGCGCATGTCAAGGTCAAGGAGCGGGGGCCTCACACTCTCAATAACATCCCTCACAGCGACCCACACGGGAGCGTGCGCACCCATGTCCTGGTAGGTTTTGGCAAATTCGAACTGGTGCTGGATGGTCTCGATTGACGAGGAGATCTTCGCGAGAAAGTCCATAACCACCGGGTCTGGCTTCCTGAGCGCGGCAAGCTGTGCATAGCCCTGCATAACCGTGAGCTGGTTGGCCACGTCGTGCCGGGTGATGCTGGAGAGGAGGTTGAGCTTCCGGTTGCTCTCCTTTATCGCGTTCTGGACCTGTTTCATCTCCGTGATGTCCCGGGCATTCCCCATATAGGTCATCACCTTCCCGGTTTTGTCGAGGATAGGCGAGACGCTCGAAGTATGGACCCGGACCGATCCATTGGCATGAATCACCCGGTACTCGATACCCGTCATCCGCTGGCCGGTCGAGATGACGTTTTGCAGGGCCTCTTCACACAACGCGATATCGTCTGGATGGATGAATTGTTTGAATGACTGTCCTGTCACGTCCTCCGGCATGTACCCGAGAATATCCGTGAAGCTGGGCGAGACAAACGTGAATACGCCTTCGTGATTGATCAGGTAGATGATATCGTGCGTGTTCTCGACAAGGAGGCGGTACTTCTCCTCCGATTCCCTGAGGGCGTTTTCTGCCTCTTTCCGGTGCGAGATGTCATGGATGAGACCCAGGATTCCAAAGACGGAACCGGAGGGATCGAGCAGGGGGATGAGGCGGATATCAAGCCAGAAGGTACCGGAGGGCAGGTGTTCGAAAACCTCGTTTCTTAAGGGGATCCGGCTTGCGGCAATCCCACGGATCGCCACCATGTACTTCTCGGCAATCTCCGGCCGGAAGAGGGAGAAGAGGTTCTTGCCGATAAGATTCTCCGGGGTGGTGAGCATTGCCCGTGCTCCCAGCGGATTGATGTACCGGACCGTCCCACAGGTATCTAAAAAGAAGATCATGTCGGGGGAATTCTCAGCAATGAGCCGGTATTTTTCCTCGCTCTCCTTTAACGCGATCTCGGCGAGTTTGCGCCTGCTGATGTCCCGCCCTTCGGCAAGGAGGAACGGGATTTTGTCATCCGCACCCTTCACGGGCTTGATCGAGAAGTCAATAAAGGCAGTGTGGCCGTCACTTGCCCTGTGGGTGGTCTCGAACCGCACGGTCTCACCCGATGCAGCTTTTTGTATCGCGTCCTTCAGCTGCTCCTGTATTTCGGCCGAGTGGGACCACCAGGCGGTCTCCCAGAAGGGACAGCCTGCTACTGCGGATTCCTCTACGCCGGCAAAATCGAGGGCGGTACGGTTGGCCATGAGTACCGTTCCGTCCGGGTTGATCAGCCCGATGAACTGGGACGTCTGGTTGGTAATTGCCCTGAACTTCGCCTCGCTTTCCTGGAGGGCCTGGCTGATCCCGATTCGGTCCGTGACATCCTGGAGGACGCCGGAAAAGACCAGTTCATCGCCATGCCGGACCGGGCTTGCCATCCCCCGGAACCAGATCACATCTCCCGAAGGTTTGACAAATTTTCCGGTAAAATCCCAGAGGGCTTCGGAATCTGTCGCGGTATGGACCGAATCCATGAACCGGGCCCTGTCTGAAGGGTGTACCGCGCTCGTGAACGCCAGGAAGAACTTCGAAGGATTGTTGTCGATGCCAAGGATCTCACGCGATCTCTCGTTTATGTAGTAGAATCCCATGCTGCCGTCGAATCGGGCATAGAACTGGAAGACGACTCCCGGCACTGTTGTGGCGATCTCTTCCATCTGCTGCGTACGGGTGCGGATCTGCTCCTCAGCATCGGCAAGCTCGTCATACTGTTTTCTGAGTTTCTCCTCGGCATTGGCAAGCTGCTCGTACGCGGCCTGCCGTTCAGCCTCCATCCGCTGTTTCTCCGTTACATCGTGGATGATCCCGAGCAGCGCCGGCTGGTCCTGGTACGTGATGAGGGTTACGGTAAACTCGCAGATCCTGACCTCCCCGTTCCGGGTAACGACACGGGCGGAGAACGAATGCGGGATATCTTCCCCCGCCGTCCTCCGGTCCCGTGCTTCCTGCAATCGTGCGCGGTCATCGGGATAAACGAGATCCCAGATGTTTTTCTTTTGGAGTTCTTCTTCGCTGAACCCGGTGAGTTCCGACACTCTCCTGTTGGCAAAGAGGAGCCGGTCGCCACGGTAGATGTAGATAGCATCGCTGCTGTTCTCAACAACTGTGCGGTACTTCCGTTCGTCTGCCCGGCGTTCGGCTTCCATCCGCTTTGCCTTTAAAAGGCTCCAGAGCCCCTGCATCAGGAGGAGCAGCTCGTTTGCATCGTTCCCGGAGTAATCGGTTGCCTTGTTGGCCACACCAGCCACGAGAACAACCCGGCCCTCCTCAATCACCGGCACGTTCATGTGCCGGATGATGTGGGGATGGCCGTCCGGGTATCTTTTCTTTGCGGGATTCGGGACGAGATAATCGTTCGTGATGACCGGCCGGCGCTGCCTTACTGCCTCTCCCCATAGCCCGGTTTTCTCAGTCTTATAGATGATTGGCTTCTCCACCATCGTGCATTCGGCCATCACGGATCTCGACCAGGCGTACATGGTGAGCTCGCTCTCGTCCTCGTTCATGAAGGCGAGGTACGCAAGCGGGCTTGCGGTGATGATGCAGGCGCCTTCAACTGCATAAGAACGGAGGTCTTCATCGCCCTTTTCGGCATGCTCGTAGAAGCCGAGCATATACTTGAGGCGCTGTTCGCTCTCGCGGATCCTCCGCCCGCTTGCGGCAAGTTCCTCGTACTGCTCCCTGAGCTCGTCACCAGATGCAGCGAGTTCCTCGTTGACCGCCCGAAGGTTCTCCTCCTCCTTTTTCCGGCCGGTGATATCGACAATGATACCCCGTGTCCCGGTAACCCTGCCGTTCCTGAGAACGGTAGAAGAAAAGATCAGGATGGGAAAACTCGTGCCGTCTTTTCGTAAAGCGGAATATTCCCGTCCGGCATTCTCGCTGATCCCGGTTTCCAGGATCGTCTGAAAAAACGCGGAGGCACGGTCCCGGTCTGCAGGTGCAATCGCAGTGCGGAAATCCACTCCCCGGGCGAAGGTGTCCGCTGTATACCCGAACATATCCAGTGCACGGCGGTTGACATAGGTCAGTCTTCCGGTTGCATCGGATTCATAAATCCCCAGGGGCAGCAGTTCGGCAAGTTCGCGGAACCTCTTCTCGCTCTCTCGTTGGGCTTCCTCAGCTTTTTTCCGGTCGGTGATGTCCCGGATCGATTCGATCGCACCGGTAACATTCCCCCCCTTGTCATACAGGGGGCTTGCTTTCGCAATGACATAGATCTGTTTTCCTTTCGGCGTTGGCAGGTCGGTCTCTGCGGAAAGGATATTCCCCTCCCTCCGGATATTGGAATAGCACCTTGAAACCTCGTCATCTGGCTCGAAGATCAAGTCGATCAGGATCGGGCGGCGTTCACCATAGAACGGTAGTGCATACTCGTACTCCCCTTTCCCGAGCATAGCAGAAGCAGCAATACCTGTCATTTCCTCGATGGCCCGGTTCCACGCGATCACCCTCCTGGCCGTGTCGATGGCAAAGGTGGCATCCGGGAGGAAGTTGATGAGGTCAGAAAGGCGCCTCTCGGAGTCCATGAGGGCGTACTCGGCCTGCCGTTTGCTGACGGCCTGCCGGATCTTGTGGGCAAGTTCGGCGAACTGTGCTTTGGGATCGCCCCCTTTCTGGAGGTAGAAGTCCGCCCCGTTGTTGATCGCCTCGATGACGACCTCCTCGCGCCCCCTGCCGGTGAAGAGGATGAAGGGGATGGAGCCATGGGACTTCCGCACGGCCTTTAACAATTCGATACCGTTCATCTCCGGCATCTGGTAGTCCGAGACGATAGCATCGAAAGAGTGGGCTGCCAGCGCCGCAAGACCTTCACTGCCGGATAATGCTGTCGTTACGGCAAAGTCCCCGCTGGTCTCGAGGAAGAGTTTTCCGATATCGAGCAGCCCCGGCTCATCGTCGACATAGAGAAGTGAAAGCATGCAGGTCGTTCCGTGCAGGCAGGTGATAGTAAAGATTACTTAAATAAAATGAGTTGTCCGCAGGAAAGATGAATGTTACGTGGTTTCCGGAGTGCACTCCTGTACCCCATCAGGAGATGAACCGGTACCCGTCTTTTGGCACCACCATCTCAAACCGTGCGCCCTCTCCCGGCACCCCGTTCTCGATGATGCCGATCCCGGTGATCGCAAGGATCTCGCGGGAGAGATAGAGACCCAGGCCGGTGTTCTTGCCAACCCCCTTGTCGAAGATCACCTTCTTGTCCCATTCGGGAATCCCCCCGCCGTCATCCTCATAGACCAGAACCAGTAATGGACCCTCGACACGGCTGGTGACGCGGATCGTGGTCATCTTCTCACCCCCGTACCGCAGGGAGTTGTCGATGAGGTTATAGAACACTTTCTCCGCCAGAGGGTCAGCGAACACTTCAAGGCCGGTAACTTCCTTGTCAACCCGGATATTGCGCATCGGGAGTAACGCAACCGCAGCATCAATGCTGGCATTCACATCCTGCCACAACGGGGCGTTCAGGCCAAGGTCTTCGTAGTCCTTGGTGAAGGTGATCTGGCGGGTGATGGTCTCGGCAATCTTCTGGTTCTTTTTCAAAAATCCGATAAGTTCTTCCGGTTTGTCGATGGAATCCTTGCTCAGTTCGATGAACGCCATCAGTGCCATCAGCTGGTTGCGGATATCGTGCCGGGTAATGCTGGACATGAGGTGGAGTTTCTTGTTTGCAATGCGGAGGGCTTCCTCCGCCCGCCGCTGCTCCGTGATGTCATGGATAACTCCTTCCACGCCCAGGACATTCCCGTCAGCATCGCGATAGAAATGACTACTCGTGGTCACATGTCGGATCGATCCGTTACGTACCTTCAAATCCAGCGCAAAAGAATCGACGGATCCTTTTTCCTTGAGGATTGCCAGGAGTTTCTCGCGGTCATGAGGATCGGCATAGACCCGTGCGACATCCTGCCCGATCAGCTCGTCTCTTGTGTACCCGGAGATGGTAAAGGCAGACGGGCTGAGCATCGTGATCTTCCCGCTGATGTCCGTCCGGTAGAAGAGGTCCTGCATCTCTTCGATGATTGTCCGGTACTTCTCCTCGCTCTCGCGCAGGGCGCTCTCCATCCGTTTCCTCTCGGTAATATCGAGGAATGCACCGATGATCCCTCCTGTGGCCCCGCGATGGTCCAGATAACAGGCCTTGTAGTAGATCACGTCATGCAGGGAACCATCTGCATATCGGACCTGCGCTTCATAGGTCTGGAAACCGTTATTTTTTAGCAGCTCCAGGTCAGCCGCGAAATACACATCTGCAAGTTCTTTTGGGGCAATGTCGTACACGGTCTTCCCGATCAACGCAGATCTCCCGATACCGAGATACTCCTCGAACGGCCGGTTGCACCCGAGGTATTTTCCTCCCGCATCCTTGTAGAAAAGGGGGAGGGGGAGCGTGTCGATCAGGGTTGAGAGGAAGCGGGTATGGTCTGCAAGCTGCTGCTCGGCCAGCCGGCGTTTGGTGATATCCCGGGCTGCGGCAAAGATACGGTCACCCTTCGGGAACGACCGCCATTCGATCCACCGGTAACTGCCGTCCCGGTGCCGGTATCGGTTCGTGAAGTTGAGGACTTCTTTCTGGGCGCTGAGGGTGCTGATGGCATCGAGGGTTGCCGGGACGTCATCCGGGTGAACAAAGTCCAGGAAACGACGGCCTTCGAGGTCGCCAAGCGAATATCCAAGCGTCTTTTCCCACTCCGGGTTCAGCCGGCGGAAATACCCTTGGGAATCCGCGATACAGAACAGGTCGAGGCTTGTTGAGAAGTACTGATCCAGTTCTTCGGTTTTCTCCCGCAGGGCCTCCTGGGCCCGCTTCAGGTCCGTAATATCCTGCAGGAAGACAAGGTGGCCTTCGGGAACGCCATTGATACCGAGAAGCGGTTCAACAGAACCGATATAATGGAAAACCTCCTTGTTGCGAATCCTGACAAGATCCTTCTTCATCGTGGTTTTTTCCCTGCACAGGGAAAGGAAGTCCGGCCAGTCCGGCACAATCTCTTCAATGGTTTTCCCGAGTGCGGCAGCCGGAGTGAGGGAGAAGAGCGAGCATGCAGCCGGGTTGATATCAATCACCCGGTCCGCTGTGTCCAGTACCAGTACCGGCTTGCTCAGGGCCTCGATGAGCCGCCCCCGTGCAATGGGAATTATATCGAGGAAATGATACCGGAAGAGGGCAATGGCATAGAGAATGGCTGCAATCCAGAGAAGCGCAGGGGTCGGGTTGACACCGGGGAACGGAAACCTGGTGGTCTCGGCGAAATAATCGAGTACCGTCGGGAATGTAAGGGCGATAAGCAGGAGGATCGTGGAAGTTTCCCAGAGCGTGCCCCGCTTCCGTGTCTCATGGATGAGCAGGATGATGGCGATTGCGAGGAGGACAAATGAATACAGGAAATAGATCTGGTAAAAGAAACTCTCGGAATACACAAGGACCGGGACCGGGCCGGCAGTATTGATGGAGAAATTATAGCGGAAGAACGTGTGGAACGGGCTTGTTACCGCAAGGAGTGCTGACAGGACGGGGATGATCAATACGATTGCCGCCAAGTCCCTGCGGATCCATTCGGTCCTGTTGACGTAGGCAAGTACGAGCCAGAGTTCGAGAACGGAAATGAACGGGAGGTACAGGAAGCGGAGGTTGTGGTAAAAGATCCTCAGCGGGAGGGACATGGTGAGCAGATCGAGAATATAGAGAAACGCCCAGGCCGCTGCACAGAGCATCAGGAGAACAAAGGGTGCTGCCGCGGGAACTCTCCCGACAAACCTCCGCGTATACCAGCCCACGGCGGCCATACTGACACCGGAGATAAAGAGCATCACGATGAGCAGGTCGAAAATAAGGTCGCTGGTCATGAATAGCCCCGATTCTCCGTGTTTACCTTGATTATCAATGACAGTCTCCCTGTTCTTTGGTAATAAAGTTACAGGGTACCCCACAGGAATGATAGGTCCGTGATGCAGTCCCATCATCATGGAATCAGGAGATACAAACCAGACAGAGAGAAGAGCCGGATCGCAGCGTACTGCACAGAACCTGTCTGAAAAGGGAACGGGCCTGAAGGGATTTGAACCCTTGACCTGCGGATTAAGAGTCCGCCGCTATGCCGAACTAAGCTACAGACCCGCTTACTTAGGCCTAATAATGTGGTTTATGATTGCGAATAAAGGTTTGGGTTAGCGAGGGGTCGCAAGACCCCGGGATCGAGAAGAATTGCGCAGCAATTCTTCGAGTTGCTGAGGGTCCGAAGGACCCGAAGTAGGAGAAGACCCCGAGAGGGTTCTTCGCGTTGCTGAGGGATCCTATGGCCTATCGTGAGTCGAAGATTTTCCTGATGGAAAATCGTCTCCTGCTCCTGGCCTGACGGCCTATCGTGAGTCAAAGAAGGCTTCGCCTTCTTCTCCCACTTACGCCCTGAAGGGCGCTCGTGTTTGCAATTGCTTATTATCCAAAACGGATACATCTTCTGTAACATGCCACTGGATTCGCCGGTTGAACAACAGGGGCCGGTCAAATACGGGATCTTCGGATGCGGGACCAATGGGTTCAATATCATCCTTGAACTGGCAAAGGACCATGAGCGGGTGATGGTTGTTGACCGGGACGAGTCCCGGGTCAGGAGCCTCAAAGACCAGAAGTTCGAGGCGTACCAGCGCGACATCACCTCGTCCGAGATGCTTGCAGGGCTTCCCCCGTTCGAGATCGCGTTCGTCATGACCGGAGACGGCGATACGAACCTTGCTGCCGTACTCGCGATTAAAAAGCGGCTCACGTCCGTTCAGGTGGTTGCCCGGGCAACCGACCCGGTGATCGGACAGAAGCTGACGGCGGCCGGCGCTGAGGTCGTCCTCTACCCGCAGGAGGTCGTGGCCCGGTCCGCGGTTCTCCAGATCAAAAAGCAGCACTCGAGCCGGATCGCGCAGCGGCTTTTCACGATGATTGCCGGTTGGGAGGGGACGCTTGGGATCATCACCCACAAGAACCCTGATCCGGACGCCATCTCTTCTGCTATGGCCCTTGCCGAGATTGCAAAAAAGGCGAACAGCAAGTCCCTTACCGTCCGCATTTATTACGAGGGCAATATCGGGCACCAGGAGAACCGGACCTTCGTGAACCTGCTGGACATCAAGATGGAGCGCCTGACACCCGACGCGCTCGCGAAGTGCACCTACCTCGCTCTCGTGGACTGCTCGGGTCCCGGTGCCAACAACGACATCCCGCACGAGACAAAGATCAACATCATCATTGACCACCACAAGGAGGGCAGGCACACTACAGGCCAAGGCAGTTTCATCGATATCCGGCCCGGGGTCGGCGCGACCGCAAGTATCATGACCCAGTACCTGCAGGAGCTGGATATCCCCGTGGACAAGCGAGTCGCGACCGCCCTGCTCTACGGTATCCGGACCGATACCAAGGAGTTCAAGCGCAACGTCACCCCACAGGACCTGAGCTACGCGGGCTTCCTGTTGCCCCTGACGGACGCTGAACTGCTCGACAAGATCATGTCGCCCTCCATGTCGCAGGAGACCCTCGACGTCATGGGAAAGGCAATCCACGAACGGAAGATCCAGAGCGGGTACCTCTTCGCGAACGTCGGGTACGTAATGAACCGCGACTCCCTCCCGCAGGCAGCCGATCTCCTGATCACGCTCGAGGGTGTGAACACGGCGCTCGTGTACGGGATCACCGACACCGCGATTGTCATCTCGGCACGCAACCGGGACATACGGCTCCACATCGGCAATGCCCTTGCGGAGGCGTTCGGGGACATGGGCGATGCCGGCGGCCACCCGAACATGGGGGCTGCAAGCCTGCCGCTGAGCTACTTCGGGAAGGTGGAGGACAAGGAGAAGCTCCTCGGGATCGTGATCGAGCCGGTGCTCCAGAAGTTCAGGACTCTTGTGGGCCTTGAGAACGAGGGGAAGAAGAACGGCGCCCCGTAGGGCGCGGGCACTCGCTTTTAAAAAGCCGGCAGGACCAAGCGAATCTGATGCAGTACGCTGAATGGGAACCCCACTACCGCGAGATCCTTGAGTACTTCGGGTTCGACCGGGCAGGAGACGAAGAGGCAGCCCGCATCCTCGCGTCGCTCCTCGACCGCGACAACCTCATCTCGCTTGTCACGATAGCGGACGGCAACGAGGTGACGGTCTGCGGAAACGCCCCGTGCCTCAAAAAGGATCTTGACGCAATCCATGGCGTGGTCTTTGCAGCCGATGCCGCGGCGGAAGTGCTGGACGATGCCGGTATCCTACCGGATGCGGTATTCACGGATCTTGACGGGGCGACAGACCGGCTCATCGAGATGAACCGGCAGGGAACGATCGTGGTGGTCCACGCCCACGGCGACAACATCCCGCTCCTGAAACACTGGGTCCCGCGGTTCCCGGGCAGGATCGTGGGGACAACGCAGGCTGCTCCCCTGCCGCACGTGCACAACTTCGGCGGGTTCACGGACGGCGACCGGGCGGCGTTTGCAGCACACGAACTCGGGGCAGCGCGGATCACGCTTGCCGGGTTCGACCTGGATGACAAGGATGTCGACCCCCTGAAACGCGGAAAGCTCTTCTGGGCACGGAAGCTCCTTGCCCTGATTGGGATCACGGCATGACCCTCACCGCGTTCATCCTTGACGGGTACGTGGACGAGCCCGCGTGCCTCGGCGTCCCCCCCTACATCTCCCCGTATGTCCGCACCGTGGCTGGAGCGCTGCTTGCCCACGGCTATTCCATCCAGTATCTCACCATCGACCAGCTGCGTAAAGAGCCGCTGCGTGCTGGTGATCTGAACAAGGCGGAGCTGCTGGTCATGATCGCGGGGGTGACGGTACCGGGGAAATACCTCGGGGGCACCCCGGCAACGCTCACTGAGATCCAGCAGGTCGGCCACATGGTGAAGGGGCCAAAGAAACTGATCGGGGGCCCCATCGGCTTTGGGTATGCCGGAAAGGGTGGGCAGAAAGCGGTCCGGCAGGTGATCAGCGGATTTGATGCCCTCCTTTCCGGCGAACCGGCGGTTGCGCTGGACAACTACCTGGACGGGAACGAGCCTGAGGGAGTACTGGATTATTCCCGCACCGATCCCTGGAGCATCACAGGGAGTAGTATTGTCGCACAGCATCCCGACTTCCCATACGTGATGTGCGAGCTGGAGACTGCCCGGGGCTGTCCCCACGGGGCAACGGGCGGCTGTTCGTTCTGCACAGAGCCGTTCTACGGGATGCCGCGATACCGGACCATTGCCGCAGTTGCCGGGGAGGTTGCCGCACTCCATGCCCACGGTGCCCGGCACTTCCGGGTAGGCCGGCAGCCGGATATCCTCGCGTATGGAGCCGGGCCGGGAGAGTATCCCGCACCGGAACCGGAGAAGATCGAGGCCCTCTTCTCCGCGATCTGTGCTGCCGCCCCGGAACTCCGGACGCTGCATATCGACAACACCAACCCGCAGACCATTGCCCGGCATGAGGATGCGGCCCGGGAAGCGCTCCGGGCAATCATCCGTCACCACACCCCGGGCGATGTTGCCGCGTTCGGGATGGAGACAGCCGATCCTGTGGTTGTCCGGGCAAACAACCTGAAAGCGCTGCCGGATGAAGTCTTCCGGGCCATCGAGATCGTGAACGAAGAGGGGGAGAAGCGCCGGGACAATGTGCCCGAGCTGCTCCCGGGCCTCAACTTCGTCTGCGGGCTTGCCGGGGAGACGGAAGAGACCTATGATCTCAATGAGCAGTTCCTCGCCCGTGTCCAGGATGCCGGCCTCTCGGTGCGGCGGGTGAATATCCGGCAGGTGATGCCCTTCGAGGGCACCCGGGCTTATACGGAGAACACGCTTGGGAAGCACGAACGGAGGTTCCGGCAGTTCAAGGAATATGTCCGGAACCGGATCGACCTGCCGATGCTCCAGCGTGTATTCCCGATTGGCACGGTTCTCCGGGATGTGCGGGTCGAAGTATCGGGGGACCTCTCGTTCGGGAGGCAGCCGGGCTCTTACCCGATCCTTGTTGGCATCCCGCTCCACCTCCCTGAAAGGACGGTTACCGACGCCGTTGTCGTTGACTGGGGGATGCGATCGGTCACTGCTCTCCCTGTCCCGATCGTGATCAATACCCTGCCGGCATCTGCGATCAAGTGGCTGCCGGGCGTGGGGAAGAAGAAGGTGGCAGCTGTTATCGCGAAACGGCCGTTTAAAGACCTTGCAGCATTCCAAAAGGTGGCGGGAAACTCTCCGGTGGATGGCCAGCTGAAATTCTGATCCCGACCTCTTTTACTCTGGCAGTACCGTGCAGGCGTCTCCCGAAGCGATAATGGTGGGGGTCAAATGATGTACTTCAGACCTGCCGGAGCTCGGTGACCTTCAGGATATCCGTCCGGGTCACGATGCCGACGACCTTCCCGTCCGCGACAACCGGGATCCGGCCGATGTCCTTTGTCGACATAATCCGGAGGGCGTCGAGGACCGGTGCTTCCGGGGGGAGCGTGATGATCTCCCGTGTCATGATGTCCCGGACCTGCATGGCCTCGCGGTCGATGGGGGAGGTCCTGTTGATGTCCGCGAGCGTGATCATGCCGACCAGTGTATCGCGTTCGATGACCGGGAAACCGAGGTGTTTGCTCGTGTACATCATCGTGATGACCTGGCTCACCGGCACTGTAGGCCCTACGGTTGCAACCGGGCTTGACATCATGGATCCGACCGTGACGTCCTGCAGGAGGTGGCTGTATTTCACGGCGCTCGACTCCATGTTCGCCCCGATATAGATGAAGAGGGCTATCAGGATCAAAAACGGTGAGAACGCAAAGAGGCCGATGATGCCAAAGAGGATGGCAAAACCCTTGCCCACATCCGCTGCAATCTGGGTTGCCCGGTGGAGGGGCATCCGCCCTGCCAGCCATGCCCGGAGAACCCTGCCCCCGTCCATGGGAAATGCCGGGATGAGGTTGAAGAGACAGAGGATGATGTTGAGTACCCCGAGGTAGCCGAGCGTGAAGACAAGGACACCGGCCATGCCCGGGTCCGTGGTGACGGACGGGACGGCATAGATCAACAGCGAGCAGATGATGCCGAAGATGAGGCTTGCAATCGGCCCCACAAGAGCCATCGGGAGCTCCGCCTTCGGGTCGGGTACTCCCTCTTCCATGGTCGCGATGCCCCCAAAGATCATCAGCGTGATGCTGTTGATCCCGATCCCCTTGGCCCGGGCGACAAGGGAGTGGGCGAGTTCGTGCACGAGCACCCCGAAGAAGAGGCCCAGGGCCACGATCGCGCCGAGCACGTAGGGCATATATCCCGCAGTTGCAAGCGTAGTGTCAATGGGGACCCGGTAGATCTCCTTCAGCATGTCGATGGTCAGGGGGATCTGGCTCCCGATGATCCAGGCAAAGAGGGGGATAACAAGCAGGAACGTGTAGTGGATCAGGATCGGAATCCCGAAAATTCGCCCGATCCGGAAAGATCCGTCCATAATAAAGGGTTATCTTTTTAACTCTTAAGTATATACTTTCATCTGATAACGATGGAAACCCAGATTACCGAGTTGTTCGGG
>Ga0302250_1000478_pt1 | contig 38884 bp, 34 predicted proteins | sample AAG_RA_Asp_MG_FD_193536 | JGI IMG/M metagenome (GOLD analysis project Ga0302250, IMG submission 193536) | Enriched activated sludge microbial communities from anaerobic digester in WTTP, New Holstein, Wisconsin, United States - AAG_RA_Asp | ecosystem: Engineered > Bioreactor > Anaerobic >...
CAATTTTATCAGAGGTATAGAGCGCGGCGTCAGCGATTACGTAGACGTCATCAGGGATCTGGACTGCTGATCTCAGAGCCTGGATCGATGCAATGAGCGTCTTTTTGTCATCAGCATTTCCGGAATGAGCTTTGACAAAGAGTGGGATCCCGTGTTGATTGGTGATGGTACTCAGGATAAACTGTTTGAGATCGGGGCGATGATCCTTTGTATGGCCATAGGTGATCTCGATGGCGGGACTTCCATCGATGTTTTCGTAGTAACCATGAACACTTACACTCGTCGTATCAACATGGAGTAACTGGGTCCCAAAAGACATTCGGTCCATGACCTGGAGGATGATTTTAAGGAAGAGTTCTGTGGATCCATAACTATAGATCTGGTCCAGTGTCCGGCCCAGGACGTCGTCATTGATGTCTTCGGGTTTGATTCCTTCGCCAAGAAGCCGCTCGGTGGAGAGGTTATTGAAAAACCTGGGGAAAATATAGAGGCGTCGTTCATTGAAGCCCAGGGTGTTGATTACCATTGCTTTGAGGGCCGTTGAGTTTGGTAGTTTATGCGGGCCTACTTTCGGGAGTGCTTCATCGATGAGTTGGCCGATTCCGAGTTCGTCATACATCCCGGCGACGAGTCCATGATGCGCCAGTATGGTTGAGGACATATTCATGGCAGGTGACATAGTTCCTGCCTGAGAAGTTATGCAGAAGTTAGCTAAATATGTTTAGCTTTGTTCTCACTTCTGCGGAATGTCGGGTCGAATATCTGCGCGGCCGCTAATCAGAGCGCATTAAACCCAGCGTTCTACATCCCATCCCTCGCATTGTTTTAATCAATATTATTATCAGAAGGGTATCATTGCATCATGATGAACCGGTTACCAAATCCCCTGCTTCTGATCCTGGCAGCAGTCATCATGCTCTGCTCCTGTGGTTGTATCAGTCCGGAGATGCCATTATCCCCGGAAGATCAGGCACATGTCATTGCATTCGCCAATCCGATCACCGACAACCTGTTGGATGGATTTAACCAGAACAATTATACCCAGTATTCACGGGATTTCAGCAGTGAGATGAAAAAGGGTCTGGATGAGAAGGTGTTCGAACAGAATCGGGCATTGGTCGTCTCGAAGATCGGCTCCTCTGTATCCAGGGGTGATCCCGTTGTGACAGGAAGCGGAGAGTTCCTGGTCGTGAATTACAAGGCAGATTTCGAACAGGAACAGGGCGTTGACGTCAGGGTCGTATTCCGGAAAGGAGATGATACCCATCAGGTATACGGATTCTGGTTTAATTCACCGAAGTTGCGCAGCTGATCCCCGGATCCTGAAGTAATCCTCTCTTTTATGTTCAGATCCCCTGTTTGAACGAAGAGGAGTGGAACGATCTCCTTTCTGCGACTTGCTCGTTCTCCCCTTCCTGCTTCACATCCCTCGTCATTTTTTCCCCCTAGAACTGGAAGGATGATGACGGGTCTGGTATACCTTGTTGGACCAGATACCTGTGCCACAGCTACCTTGTTGTACCAGATCCCTTCCATCACCTCATTCCCGGATTGAAATGAAACGCTTTTCTCATCTCCTTTCGTACTATCTTCTCCTGTGACAGAAAACGAACTTCAGAGCATCCGCTTGGAGGATCGGGATGACCTCACCCCGCAGGAAAAGGAAGCAGTTGCCTTCTACCTCGAATACAGCAACGAGGTGCAGTACTATCTCCGGCATCCCAGGGAATTGAGCGGACTTGAGGAGTCCCCTCATTTCCAGGCGCTGGTTCATCATCTTGACAATACCATCAGCCGATCATCCATCACTCCCGGCAATCTGGTATACCGGGGAGTGAGGGCTGATTTTTCCAAGCGGCTCCTCTTCCTCCTGTCGATAGATCCTGCAGAATGCAATGACGGATTCCACCGCATCACTCCACAGATCATCCGGGACCTGGGATTTACTTCATTTACAACTGATGCTGAGAGACTGGTTTCAAAAAAGAAAGACGATCCGAAGATATTGTTCGTCCACCAGACCACACCCTCCGGGAATGCATTGTATATCGGCGGAGAGGATGCCGAACTGCTGTACCCGAGGGCGTATCCCTGGATGGCAACGGGATTTGCATGCAGCAGAAGAGGGAGGGAGACCCTGATATTCATCAATCTTGCATCATACGACGGAGGGATCACCTGATATGGCGGGAAATGAGCGGCTGTTCCTTGGGAACGATCAGGCAGTGGTGGAGCATGCCCCGCTGGTCCTTTCTGATGAAGACCATATCGCTGCAGAGCAGATCCTCGAAAGGGCGATCAGAGAGGTTCTTCTGCACAGAACATCCTGAAGTCTCCCCTCTTATGCAGGATCAGTTGAGACGTTCTTTTCCAGGAATGACGAGGAGAGTCTTTCCTTTTCTGCAAAGACCAGCTGAATCATTCCATTCCACTCAGTGACAGGGTAAGTCGTCCCTATTCCCGCAATGACTAGGCGAGACTGTCCTTTTCTGCAAAGACCAGATGGATCATTCCATTCCACTCAGTGACAGGGTAAGTCGTCCCTATTCCCGTAATGACTAGGCGAGACTGTCCTTTTCTGCAAAGACCAGATGGATCATTCCATTCCACTCAGTGACAGGGTAAGTCGTCCCTATTCCCGCAATGACTGGACGAGTCTTTCCTTTCCAGCACTGACATCGTGAGTCATCCCTTCCAGCAGTGACCTGGTAACTCTCTGCAGGGGAATCCTGAAGTCTCCCGTTTTCCCATGATATGACTGGTCACCTGACCTGATCCAGAACTCTGGCGTGTTTCACCTTTTCACAGGACCACGTTTACAAGCAATTTTCGATTACCCTTCACCGGATGTTTTCCGGAACATCTCTCCCATACTGATTCACCTGCACCGCATGAAGGATTCTTCAGGGAATATCACAAATGCCAGGTTCTTTCTTGCAGGTATCTTTTTCATCAATTATTTTTGGGGGCATCGGGGTATATGAGGAATTTTGTTGTCTTCTTCACAACAATTCCTTTAATACCCAATACCACCGACCTCTTAGTACTGACGGTGTTCTAACCGATGCGATCTCCTTTTGAAATCATCGCAGACAGGGTCGTGAAAAAGCCGAAGATGGTCCTGCTTTTCATCGCGATCCTTCTTGCCGTGGCCCTTGTCGGGACCAGTTTCATCGTGATGGAGACGGGATCGGAGACCTACCTTGACCCCGATACCCCCCGCTCGATGCTCCTTTCTGAGTATACCGACACCTTCCAGTCAGAGAGCATCATGCTGCTCGTGGAGAGCGATGACGTGCTCAACCTCGAGACACTCCGGTATCTCGAGAGGCTCGAAGAGGAGATCTCACAACAGCGGTACATCACCGGGACATCCAGTATTGCCTCCATGGTAAAGCAGATGAACGGGGGCGTCCTCCCCCGATCCTCTGCCGAGCTGGATGCTGTCATCTCCCGCATCCCTTCTGAAATCTCTTCACGATACATCCCCTCGCACCTGCTCACTATCGCGGTGATAACCCTTGAGCCCGGCCTTTCGCAGGAGACGAAAAATTCCGTCCTTGACAACCTGGATGCTATCGTCACGCTCTCCAGTCCACCACCCGGGGTTCATATCGTTGTGACGGGGGATCCGGCATTCCAGCAGCAGATGGGAGAGGAGATGGGCACCTCGATGGGGACCCTGATCCTTATTGCCATGGTCCTGATGGTCGTCGCCGTGGGATTGTTCTTCTCCCATATCAGGTACCGGTTTCTTCCGGTAGGGATCGTTGCATCCGGGCTCATCCTCACCTTTGGGGTGATCGGATACTCCCCGTATTCGATCACCATGGTCGCGATTGCCGCGTTTCCTGTCCTGATCGGGGTCGGGATCGACTATGCAATCAATATCCAGACGAGATTTGATGAAGAGGCGAGAAAGTCCTCCCTGGAGGAGGCAGCAAGGACCACGATCACCCGATCAGGCCCCTCGATCCTCTTTGCCATGCTCTCGACCTCCATGGGATTCCTGGCGCTCTGGATCTCCCCGGTACCCATGATCGCCGGTTTCGGCGTCATCTGTGTCATCGGCGTCGCCTGCTGTTACCTCGTCGCGCTGCTTGCCATCCCCTCTCTCGGCCTTGTCCTCAAGTACCGCCCCAAACATGGCATCAACAATGCAACTGGAAGCGAAGGAAACAGCCACCTGATGGAACGGTATAATGCGGCGGTCGGCACTCTCGCCCGGAAGATCGCAAGGCAGGCGGTGCCGATTCTTCTTGTCTGTGCCCTCATCGGCGTTGTCGGATTCCTGATGGATGCCGAGATCGCAATCAACACCAACGAGGAGACGTTCGTTCCGCAGGACATGCCAGCGTTGATCAACCTCAAGAAAGTCAGCAGGACGATGGGATCGACCGCCTCGCTTCCCCTCTATGTAAGGGGAGACAACGTGCTCGATATCGGAACAATACGGTGGATGTACGAGTTCCAGCAGTATGAGGAAGGTCATAACAGCAAGATTACCGGATCAGAGAGCATTGCAAGCCTGATTGTGGCCTATAATAACGGAATCCTTCCGACCTCAAACTCGGAGATCGACGAGATCCTGTCACGGATCCCCGGGACCCAGAAAGAACAGTATATCAGCGGCACGACCGATGCCGTGATCCTCTTCTCGACAGTGGATATGGAGAACGAGGTCGCGATGGCGATGATCGATAATTTTGCCCAGGAGATCGAATGGAACGAGCCACCACCGGGAGTGTCGGTCAGGATCACCGGGATGGGAGAGATGTTCACCAACCTGATCAAGGAGATCAATGTCGGGAAGACCCAGATGACCTTCCTTGCCTTCGTGATGATCTTCGGTCTCCTGCTCCTTATTTACCGGAATGCTGTCAAAGCCCTCACACCGGTCATCCCCATCATGATGATCGTCGGGTGGAACGGGCTTGTGATGTACGTGCTCGGCATCGATTACACGCCGATGACCGCCACGCTCGGGTCCCTCACAATCGGCGTTGCTTCGGAATATACCATCCTGATCATGGAGCGGTACTACGAGGAGAGGGCAAATGGCCTGCCGGTCATCGATTCGGTGCAGCAGGCAACGGGGCAGATCGGGACTGCCATCACCGTATCCGGGATGACAACCGTCTTTGGCTTTGCGGCACTGATCGCCTCTTCCTTCAACATGATCAGCAATTTCGGCCTCGTCACTGTTATTACCGTCGGATTCTCACTCATCGGGGCCATCATTGTCATGCCGGCCATCATCGTCCTGATGAGCCGGTTCGAAAAAACCGCAGAGGGCTCCCCTGCTGATGATCCATAAACAACTATTTTCCATTCGCCGCACCCACTACCTCTCTATGATCCCTCCCCGCTGCGAACTGGTACTTACAGAGGTGACCCTGCCCGGAGGGAGGGTGGCGGACCTCTCGATCAGCGATGGCATCGTTGTCCACACAGGCTCACCCTGCCCCTCTGACCAGCTGATATCGTGCAGAGGCCTCACCGTCCTTCCCGGCGCCATCGATATGCATGTCCACATGAGAGGGAGGGTGCAGAGCGGAAAGGAGGACTGGAAGAGCGGGAGCATGAGTGCAATTGCCGGTGGCGTTACCATGGTGGTAGACCAGCCAAACACCATTCCTCCTCTCATAACCGAGGAGACGTTCCGGGAGCGTATCTCGGAAGCAGCGCGGGACTCGGTCTGCAGTTATGCGATCAATGGCGGGGTCCTGGCCCGGACCGATCTCGCGGCACTCTGGGGGGCAGGGGCAATGGCATTCGGAGAGATCTTTGCTGCTCCGTCGAGTTATGGTGAATCGCTCGATGCTCCGGCTCTCAAAGCCTCGCTTGCGACCATCGGCAGGCTCGGCGGGCTCGCAACCATCCATGCCGAGGAGGCCATGCCGGGGAGTCCCTCCGACCTTGCCACCCACAACCGTCTTCGTGGTCCGGCAGGGGAGACCAGGGCTGTCAACCGGATCGCAGGGTGGCAGCACCACTGCCACATTCACTTCTGCCACCTGAGTACTGCCTCTGCGGTAGCTGCCGCAGGCAGTGCATCGGTGGAGGTCACCCCCCATCACCTGTATCTCTCCTATGAGCAGGCTGGGGAGACCGATACCTCCTGCAAGGTGAACCCGCCCCTTCGGACCGAGACTGAAAGGCGAAGGCTCTGGTCTGTATGGGAGCGGATCGATGTGATTGCATCAGACCATGCCCCACACACCATGCAGGAGAAGTCGGTTCCTTTCCCCGATGCTCCTTCAGGAATACCAGGCGTCGAGACCATGCTCCCCCTCCTTGTAGCCTCATTGGTGAAGGGGGATATAGACCGGACCACCCTCATTGCAAAGACCTCGTGGCGCCCTTCAGAAATTCTCGGCATCCCGAAGGCCGGATATAGCCCGGGGGACCGGGCAGATTTTGCCCTCTTCGGATCGCAGTGCACCAGTATCACTGCAGAGACCCTGCACAGTCGTGCAGGGTGGACCCCCTTTGAAGGGCACCCCGCAGTATTCCCGGATATGGTGATCCAGTCCGGGAAGATCGCCTATGATTCCGGTGATTTTTACCCGGCCTCCCCGCGGTGGTACCCGGGAAGGGGTTATATTGGGGGAGGCCCTACCTAGTGATCGTGCCGACAAAGCGCTTCCTTAGGTCCCCGGGTGATCAACTGGCGACGACCTGGAGATGAGCTTCGGGACAACCCGGTTGCGCGACAGGCACCGCCCGGCAATGGGAAAAACATGGTGAAGAACGGCAGCATGCCACTGGTGATCCGGTGTTGTTAGTGCCGGGCGACATCATACTTCTGATGACTTATGACCGATATCACCCCTGCTCTCTCCTGTTCTGATAAAGGCACCATTATCACGATCGAAGTTGCCGCCGGTTCAAAGAGCTCCTGTTTTCCTTCCGGGTTCAATGAATGGAGAAAGGCGGTGGGATGCAGGGTCAGGGCACCCGCAGTGGAAGGGCGGGCAAACAGAGAAGTAGTCACGATAATCGCCGGGGCGATAGGTATCGAGCATTCACGGGTACGCATCATTTCCGGAAGCACCGCGCCGGTAAAAAAGATACTCATTGAAGGGATGACCCCGGATCAGCTCAGATCAGTGCTTACACTCTCCTGACATATTGTATACTAATAAATAAATAAATCATCAAATATTAATAATAAACAGATAGTTTATCCCTTCCCGGGAGCAACTATGGTTTACCTATGATCAGGCATTACACCGATTGCATGATGCATGGGGGTGCGCTTACGTGTATTCATCAGATACTACCAAGTACCTTATTCATCTTCACCTCGAAGCAGAGGGGGTGGTCGAGAAACCCGATGTAGTCGGTGCCATATTTGGCCAGACTGAAGGGTTGCTCGGTGAGGATCTCGACCTTCGCGATCTCCAGAGGACCGGCCGTGTCGGAAGGATCGATGTCCAGATCTCCAGTAAAAAAGGCGAAACAAAAGGCGAAATATATATCGCGTCATCCCTTGACAGGGCTGAAACGGCGATCCTGGCAGCATCCCTTGAGACCATCGACCGGGTAGGCCCCTGTGTCGCCCGCGTCAATGTGGTCACTGTAGAGGATATCCGGGTCAGCAAACGGAAGAAGATCGTTGAACGGGCAAAGGAACTTCTGATCGACTCTTTTGAGGAGGGATCGATCGACAGCACCGAGATCATCGACAGTGTCAGGGAGAGCCTCCGGATCGAGAAGATTGGCAATATCGGCGGGGACCAGGTCCCGGCAGGTCCCAACGTCCTGGAGTCGGATGCCATTATTGTGGTGGAAGGGCGGGCCGATGTGATCAACCTGCTCAGGTATGGCATCAAAAATGCGGTTGGAGTCGAGGGGACCAAGATTTCCCCGACCATTATCGAGCTCTGTGAGAAGAAGACTGCTACCGCATTCTTTGACGGGGACCGGGGGGGCGATCTCCTCCTCCAGGAACTCCTCCAGGTCGCAGAGGTCGATTACGTCGCCTACGCCCCACGGGGAAAGAGCGTAGAAGACCTCTCCAGAAAAGAGATTATCAAGGCACTGCGAAACAAGGTCCCGGTGGAGTACGTCAAAGAACAGGTGCCTGAAGAGATACCTGCCGGGGAGAGTGAAGAGCCGCTCCGTCCCAATTCCCGAAAAGAGGGTACCAAGGATGAACGGGAAGAGAAGCGGAAGGTGCCGCTGAAGAAAAAGCAGGACGCCGGGGAGAAAAAACCGAAAACCCTCGGTGATCAGATCAATGCGGTCAGGGGAAAAAGGATAGCACGATTTCTCTCCTCGGATCTCTCAGTACTGAAAGAATCGCCTTCCGATGAGATTGAGAAGGAATTTACCGATCTCAACGGAGATGTTGCAGGTCTCGTCACCGATGGCGAGGTCAACCAGCGGATCCTTGATCTCGTTGCCGGCAAAGGGATTGAATATATCGCGGCCAGGGAATTCAACGGGATTATCAAGCGTCCCCTGACGATCAGGCTCATTAAAATCTCCTGATTTTTTTCATCGCTACTTATATATTTCTCCGGGAGAGAAGACTAAGACGGGTGAGCGTGTGCATAAGGAGGAACTGATATCATTGCATCAGATGCTCTATGAGATCAAGGACTACTTCGAAGGATCCAATCCCGACCTGAAATTTTCCGAATATCACTCCCTGAAAATTAACCCATCGCAGCTGCATAAAAGCAAGATGGAGCATAAATATGCCATTTTCGTCCTCGGGAACGAACTTGCCAATGCGATGAAGGAAGTGGAATTCTCTGCATCAGGGCGGATATCTGCCCGGATGAGGGAACTTGCCGCAAAGACATTGAAAGAGATGGAATATATCCAGTAACTTCAGGTTTTTGGGTTCTTTCGTTTTTCTTCCCGTTTTATTTCCTCAGAACTGTTCTTCAGGCCTTCAGGTCACGCTCTTTTTCGAGGAGGTACCGTGCAAGGAGCGCAGGGATGGGTGCAGCCATGCAGTGCCAGTTCGGAGTGCCATTCACTTCAAGGACACAATAGCTGTCATGATACCGGAGCAGATCGACACCCCCGTAGTCGACACCGGTCGCCCGTGCTGCCGCCGCTGCAATTGATCTCATCTCGTCGTCGATCTCACTGGGAATTCCGGTGCCGCCCTGGTGGATATTATGCGCAAGGGTATCGGATACCCGCATGATGGCCCCGACCGGCTCACCTCCGATGACGAATATCCGGAAGTCCCGGTCGTTGGGGACATACTCCTGGAGATAGTAGGGGGGATTCCCCAGTTGTCCGGGAGCATCAATGAGAAAGATCCCGTGGCCATCAAATCCATATATCGGTTTTATGACCACCTTCCCGTGTTCCTGGATGAAACGGCTTGCAATCTCCTTCGAGCTGGTAAAAAGGGTCCGAGGAGAAGGAACCGAATGGCGCATGAGGAGGGCGGTGGTGAACACCTTGCTTGCGCAGATCCCTATCGCCTGGGGGGTATTCACCAGGACATTTGAGAGGGAGAGTGCCTGGAGCACCTCAAACTGGTGTTCATCCTGGGTAAGCCCGCATACCCAGACGATCTCGTGTTCGAAAGGAGGCATGAACGGATCGATCCGGTAGATGTCTATCAGCTCACAGGTCCCGCCCTGGCTCCTGATCTGTCCTGCAACAGCAGCGGTCGAGTTGTCATCCGTTGTGTCAGTTGGTTTTGGGATAATATGGATCATGATCTCCCACGCCTCCTTCTCTTGCAGGTACAGGGTGGTCCGGGAAAGGGGATAAGCTCCGCGGAACGGGCGCAGGAGTGAGTATCTTCTTCTTCCGGGAAGGGAGAGTGAGTAGTATGTTTTATTACCAGAACCCTGCCGAAGGGCTGGATATTCGCGAGGTGAACCGGGTGGTGGAGGAGGCCTTTGCCGAGCATGGCCGCGGACGCGTCCAGATGCCTCCCAAGCTCTATGTCACTTTTGACCATGGTGATTTCAGGACGATGCCCGCGTACATCCCCTCACTCTCCCTCGCCGGTGTCAAGATCGTGAATGTCCATCCCGGAAATCCCCGGATAGGATTTCCAACGGTAATGGCACTCCTGATCATCCTTGATCCGGGGACGGGGATACCCGTTGCCATCCTAAATGCAACGACACTCACTGACATGAGGACAGGGGCTGCAGGGGGAGTTGCGGCAAAATACCTTGCCCCGTCACGCACCGTTACGCTGGGGCTGGTCGGCAGCGGCCGCCAGGCTGCAGCCCAGCTCGATGCCATTGCAGCCGAACGCGAGGTGACAGAGATTAAGGTCTGGAGCAGGAATGAGAAGAATGCGGTTGCATTCTGCAGGAAGTACAGCAGCCTTGACTGCACTGTTGCCCCGCTCGAAAAAGTATGTGACTCCGACGTCCTTGTTACCTCGACACCTTCCCGCGAGCCGGTCATCCGCGACGAATGGATCCGTGAAGGGACTCATATCAACGCTATCGGTGCCGACGCTCCCGGGAAACAGGAGCTCGATCCGGGCATCCTCCAGCGTGCCAGGATCTTTGTCGATGACCCCGCCCAGGCAGTTCACTCGGGCGAGATCAATGTGCCCATAGCAAAAGGCCTCTTTTCACCGGAGAGGATTGAAGGAACGCTGGGTGAAGTGGTCCTTGGCAGAAAGAAACGGATGAGTCAGGATGAAATAACGCTCTTTGACTCGACCGGACTGGCCATCCAGGACCTGGCAGTTGCAGAGATTGCCATGAAGAGTCGCGAACGGGTAGCCCTCAGGTTTCCATGATGGCGGGATCCCTGGGAGCCGGTCTCCGGAAATCCGCCCTCGTGCAAGAGGGGAAGAAAATAATATGATTCCTTTGAGGGCCACAAGCATAAAAGATCAAAGTGCCGGAGGCATTTTCATATAAAAAAGGGGAAAAAGGCTTTATTTCCGGTGGGTACTCCACACTTTTTCCCGGTAGACCGGCCCGCTGTTGTAGGTGCAGAACGGGATGAGCTTCCCATCGGGGGTGGCATAGTGGATGCAGCAGCGTTGTACCCTGGAGAGGTCGTAATTATACTTGTCCATGAAATGCATCGTCCCGACAAAGAGGGCATTCCAGTGGAATTCACGCAGGGCATCAAAGTTCTGCATCACGAGGGTCTTTCCGATCAGTTTCCAGAACTGGGCGGTACTTCCCTGTTCACTCTTCCTGAATGAATCATTCATCTCCCGGATTCCTTCTATCAGGGACAGGTACTTGTTCAACTGCCCGCCCTTCTTCAGCTTCTCGGTCAGGTTCTCTATCGACCTGAAGAAACTCTCGACATCGACCATCCGGTTGATGGGAACCATTCCCTTGTCGGTGATGAACACATAGGTGGCAGCACCGCAGTGCTGGTGGGGAGTGAACCTTACCTGCGGCAGCCCGGTATATGCCTCGACAAGGTCAGAGAAGGGAACGACGCAGGGTACAGGGTAAAAATCTGATTTCCTGATGATGCCGCTGGTCTGGTCTTCGATATCTTCAAGAAGCTCGGGGATGGTTATCCGTTCCCTCTGCACGTCCTCCTCGCTGGCTGCTCCGGTGAACGCGATCGGCTGGAAATTGACCCCCCGTACCGCTTTGATATGGTCTGCAGCATAACGGATGATCGGGCCAATCTCGTGATCGTTCCTTCCCTTGATAATGGTTGGCACAAGTACCACCCCGAGACCGACATCCTCGCAGTTCCTGACCGCCTTTTCATCTGATTTGATCTTGGAGTTGGTCTCTTTGGTCACCCCGTCAAAATGGAGATATACGGTGGAGAGTCCTGCACTTTTGAGATCTTCCACGTACCCGACATCCTGCGCCATCTTGATCCCGTTCGTTGCCAGCTGGACCTGGGGAAATCCGATCTCCTTTGCCTTTCGGATCAGATCCATCAGGTCATCCCTCATGGTCGGTTCCCCTCCCGAGAACTGGACTGCAGGCGCCGGGACTGGTTTTTCGGCCCGGAGCAGCTGCATCATCTTGACGATCTCGTCAAAAGAAGGTTCGTAGATGAATCCGCATGCCCGGGCATTGGCAAAACAGAAGTCGCAGTCGAGGTTACACCGGTTTGTCAGATCGATATTGGCGAGCAGCGTCCCGGATTTGTGAAAATTGCAGAGGCCGCAGTTCTCCGGGCAGGAACCGCCGGGATTGACCACATTCGGGTTCTCAACGCCCCTCCCCACGGAGTCAAACTGCTCGAACTTATGCCATAGCGCTGCATCAGACCAGTACAGGTCACGAAAATGCCCATGCTCCGGGCATGATCGCACCAGCCAGATGCTTCCACCCTCTTCCTCAATTGTTGCATCGAGAATTGCTTTGCAGATCGGGCAAAGGGTTTTTGTTTCCTTGATCATCATCCTGATCCCCACCGATCCTGTCTCATAAGTTGTTACCTGTGGGATATCTTAATGTTTATATCTGCTGTTTATTACAGATAGTGGGAGATTAGCGATTAGTCCTGATTCCTTTCTTGTCCCGCTCCTGTCAGCGCTCTGGATCATGATGCCGGCTTATGTGCCTAACCCGGTCGCGGCCTTTGTTGGGGGGGGAACACCAATCGACGGCGGGAGGCATTTTCGCGACGGGCGGCGGATATTCGGGGATGGAAAGACCTGGAGGGGTTTTTTTGCCGGGGTAGCGGCGGGGATCATTATGGGGATGCTCCAGATCCTTGCCTATGATGCTGCAGGGATCACCCGCCTCCCGGAACTAACCCTCCCTGTTGTCTGCCTCCTCTCGTTCGGGGCGCTTCTCGGGGATCTGGTAAAAAGTTTCTTTAAGCGGCGACTGGGGAAGGATCGGGGTGCACCCTGGCCGATCGCTGATCAATATGATCTGGTGATCGGTCCGTTTGTCCTCCTTCTCCTCCTTGAGTACACGTGGGTGGTATCATACATCACCCTCCCGATCCTCTTCTGGATCATCATCATCACCCCGCTCCTCCACAGGGCGGTGAACATTATCGGGTATATTGCCGGGATAAAGGATGTACCATGGTGAAGTCAATTGCTCATCTGTTGAAGGAGAACGGGGCCGTCGAGTACGGCGAGTTTGTTCTCGCTTCCGGCGTGAAGAGTTCATATTACCTCGATGTGAAGTCGGCTATTGCCAATCCTGCCGTGCTGAAAGTGATCGGCAGGGAGATCAAAAAGATCGCCTCGTTCGATGTGGTGGCCGGGGTTGCTGTTGGCGGTGTCCCTATCGCGGTTGCCACGGCGCTTGCAAGCGGAAAGCCCTACGCCATCATCAGGGCTGGCGAGAAGCTGCATGGAAAAGGCGGGCAGATCATCGGAAAAGTCGGCGGTCTCGCGGTGCTCCTCGTGGAGGATGTGACGACATCAGGGGGATCCGTTATCAGGGGGATTGAGGCACTCCGGGCTGAAGGGGCTTTCGTGGATACCGTGGTCACTGTTGTCGATCGGGAAGCCGGAGCCCGGGATGCGCTTGCGGAGCGGGGCGTACATCTGCACGCCCTCTGCCGTGCACGTGAGATAGTGGGTGATGAGAGAGCAATAGATCCAATTTTTTAAGAATTGCGTGTCGTATTATAGATGACTATGAAGGTGCTGGTGGTCGGTGGCGGGGGGAGGGAACATGCGATTGCATGTGCGCTCTCCCGTTCGGAAGAGGTGGTCCTGCTCTCGGTAATGCCGAAGCACAATCCCGGGATTGCCTCGCTCTCTTCTGATGTCCTTATTGAGAAGGAGACCAATATCCCGGCAGTTGTCGATTTTGCGGTCTCGCGGGGTGCCGATTATGCCGTCATCGGACCGGAAGCCCCGCTCGAGGCGGGGATTGTCGATCTCCTCGAGAAGAGAGGTATCCCCTGCATCGGGCCCATCCTGAAAGCAGCCATGCTCGAGACGGACAAGGCATTCTGCCGGGAGATGATGCACCGGCATGGCATCGCGGGCTGCCCGCACTACCGCACCTTCTACCATGCCGATGACGCGATCAGGTTTATCAGAAATTACGACGGGGATCTTGCGATCAAGCCGATCGGTCTCACCGGGGGCAAAGGAGTCAGGATCATGGGGGAGCACCTGGACAGGGAGGGAGCAGTCTCTTATGTGCGGTCGCTCGAGGGCAGGGTTGTGCTCGAGGAACGCCTCATCGGGGAGGAGTTCACCCTCCAGGCCTTTGTGGACGGGAAGCATATCGTGCCCATGCCTCTTGTCCAGGACCACAAGCGTGCCTTTGAGGGGGATCTCGGCCCCAATACCGGCGGAATGGGAGCCTACTCTATGCCAGACCACTCCCTCCCGTTTGTCACAGATTCGGATCGCACTCAGGCATTTGGGATCATGAAGGAGGTGGTGAAGGTCATGGGTGAATCCGGAACCCCCTACCGGGGGGTCCTCTATGGCCAGTTCATGAACACCGCCCGGGGACCGATGGTGATCGAGTTCAATGCACGGTTCGGAGATCCTGAAGCGATGAATGTGCTGTCCCTGCTCGAATCTGATCTCTCGAGTATCATAACCAGGATGATATCAGGATCGCTGTCAGAAAAAGATGTGAAGTTTGCACGCAAAGCAACAGTGTGCAAATATATCGTTCCGGAAGGCTACCCTGATGCTCCACGGACAGGAAAGCCGGTGGTGCTCGGGGACAACACTCCCGATACTCTGCTCTACTATGCCAATGTAGAGGAGAGAGAGGGTACCTTGTATACCCAGAGTTCCCGAACCCTCGCCTTTGTCGGGATTGGTGATACACTTGATGCGGCAGAACACTCTGCCGAGAGCGCTGCACGATCGGTGAAAGGCCGGGTCAGGTACCGGCGTGATATCGGGACTGCGGCACTCCTCCAGAAACGGATCTCCCATATGAAGGAGTTGCGATGAAGAAAGACCTTCTCTCGATACTTGATCTCTCGCGGGACGAACTGCGTGAGATCCTCGATGATGCCGATCAGCTGAAGATCCTCCGGAAGGAGGGGAGGCCCCATGAATTTCTCTACGGGAAAGCCCTCGCCCTGGTATTTGAGAAGGCCTCTACGAGGACACGGATCTCGTTTGAGGTCGGCATGGCAGAACTGGGGGGCCATGCCCTCTTCTTAAACCCCCAGGACCTCCAGATCGGCAGAGGTGAGGAGATCAGGGATACCGCCCGGGTGATGTCCCGGTACGTGTCCGGCATGATGATCCGGGCCTACAAGCACTCGACCATAGAGGAATTTGCCCGCAATTCCAGTGTGCCGGTCATCAACGGGCTCTCGGACATCGAGCACCCCTGCCAGATCCTTGCCGATATTATGACGATAAGGGAGCATTTCAGATCCATTGAAGGCCTCAAGGTCACCTGGGTCGGCGATGGCAACAATGTCTGCAACTCCCTTGTCCTGGCCTCTGCCCGTGCCGGCTTCGAGATAACGGTTGCATCCCCAGAGAAGTACAGGATCTCGGAAGCCGTGGTGAAGCGTGCCGTTGCAGAGGGTGGGAACATTACCCTGCTCAAGGACCCATCAGAGGCGGTGAAGGATGCCCACGTGGTGGTCACCGACACCTGGATCTCGATGGGAGAGGAGAGCGAGCGGGATGCCAGGATCCGGGCATTCAAAGGATTCACGGTGGATACCGGGCTGATGAAGAAAGCAGATCCTGATGCAATATTCCTCCACTGCCTTCCGGCTCATCGGGGGAGGGAGGTAACCGACGAGGTGATCGAGGGGCCGCAGAGCGTGGTCTTTGACGAGGCCGAGAACCGACTCCATGCCCAGAAGGCGGTGCTGGTGAAGATGATCGGGAGGGAGATCACGTGATCTCTCTTAAATCTTTGTCATCTCTTTTATTATTTCTTCAGTACTGATGAGCATAGGTATATATAGCATCAGTGAAAGACGGCCCGATTGCCATTGGATGAACACATGATCCTCATCATCATCATCATCAGAAAAGCAATTCAGTACGAAAGGGATTAACTGTTACTATCCAGTTATTCGCTTAAAGCTCGTTTTCCATGGCACAAGGAGGATTACCTTATGCGAAAAATAAGAGCGATAAGAGAGGAAGAAGAGAACGGGAGTTACACAAACTGCTGTCAGGGTGAAGTACATCATTGGGATGATGATGGTAGTAATTACAGTGGGGCCTATAAATATCCAGATGAGCCTGTGCAGGGATGTGCTAAAGATTGTTTTTTTATCGCAGCACTAAAGGCAGTGGCATATAAGGCCAATGACAGACTATTACCCGAAACAGATAACTTCCGCTTCCTTAACACTGAAACAATGACGGTGGAGACAATTACTCTTAATGATCGAAATCTTGCGTATACTTCCGATAATAGACTGGTATATGCCAAAGGAAGATCGGGGTTTCTCTGGCCCATGCTTTATGAAAAAGCATACGCAATGTGGTTAAATAGTAAAAAAAGTCCAGCTAATCAACATTGGGATGCCATTGACAAAACGCAGCCGGATATAGAAGCCATATTTGCAGATGGAGGAGGGAATGGCATTACGGCAATTATGCAGATTACCCATTATCGAGACGTTCATGAAAAACCATCGAATACAACAATGAACAGTGAAGCATTTGAAGACGGTATACCCCTATATCCCACAGTAGTGGCTACTAAAAATATACCCGCCCCCCAATTAGCATTACCAGATAGATTGATCCCTCAACATACCTATATGATTGACAGTGCAGATCAACAATACTACTTCCTAATTAACCCCTGTGATCCAACTAATACTAATCTAAGGCTTTACAGGAGCAGATTAACCGATGTGAAATTTGCTACATGGGGATATGTAAGACCCTAGGTTATGTATGATGTCATTCCCAATTGGAAAAAAAATATGCCGGAAAAGTCCCATCATATTTTTGAAATATGCTAGTATCCTGTTTTATTTGATAATTTTTTCAAGTGTTTTCTGCACGATTTCTGGTGCAGAAGATAACAACTGGGCAGTATCCGGAAATGACCCGGCATTGGTACCTTCGTCTCTCGATAGTCAATACAAATCCGGCACAGAAAGCCTTATCACAACAACGACGTCTGAAGTTGATCAGGAAATCCCTGCCATATGGGAAGATCGAATAGTGTGGAAATCAAAATATATCAATCCTGATGATTCTGAATCTTTACTCACCGAACTTTTTATGGTAAACCTGACAACCGGACAATTAACAAGATTGACTCAAGGATTATCAGGAGTGACATCCCTTGATATCTGGGGAGATCACGTTGTCTGGGATTCACGGGAAGAGGATTATTCGGATATTTACCTCTACACAATTTCCGATGGTGAACTCAGAAGAATTACCAATGATTCGGTCAATCAGATAAGACCACAGATCTGGGAAGATAAGCTTGTCTGGCAGGAAGGCAACGATGAAGATCCTTTGCGGAATGTTCGTCTCTATGATTTGACTACTGGAATTGTCAAAGAGCTTGGCAATCGTTCGATTGAGGCAAAGTCCCCTGCCCTCTGGGGTGATCGAATTGTTTGGCAGGATTGGGAGAGCGGTACCAATTATGACATCTCTCTCTATAATATCACGACTGAGGTTGAAATCCAGATAACCACCGATCCTTCAGATCAGATCACCCCCTCCATATGGGAAGATAGGATTGTCTGGCAGGATTATCGAAATTCAGCATCTCAACTTTATATGTATGATGTGAAAACCGGGATTGAGACTCAGCTTACCTTCGGGAACGACAATCTGGAAAATCCGGTTATCAATAATCAATCCATCGTTTTTACTAATGAATCTGAGTACTTTGATATTTATCTTCTTAACATCCTGACCGGAGAGCAGAGCAGGATTTCCAACGATACAACCGGATCAGCACAGGTAGACCCGGATATCTGGGGAGATCGGATCGTCTGGACAGACGCTCGAAACGGTGATTATGATATTTATCTCTACACACTCGGCAAAATCATGTCGCCGTTATTGGCTGATTTTCATCAGAACATGACACAGGGTGAACCCCCCCTAACCGTAGAATTTCATGATACTTCGACCGGGGACGTTGAAGGTTGGAACTGGGACTTCGGTGATCAAAGTGGGTCATCTGAAAAAAATCCTATCCATACTTATTCTCGTGCAGGATCCTTTTCGGTCACCCTGACTGTGTATAATCCGATGCAGAGGAACGCTGTGACAAAGGAAGGATTAATCTCGGTAGGTTCTCCTCCAGTTCCCGAATTTACCGCAAATATTACAAGTGGCCCCTCCCCCCTCACGGTATCCTTCAAGGATTCTTCTTCAGGACTTCCCATTCAATGGAACTGGGACTTTGGAGACGGAACATCGTCTGATGAGCAAAACCCGGTCCATATATACAATGTAGCCGGAAAATATGATGTTCGTCTGACAATAACCAACGTATTCGGTAATGCATCAATAGTCAAGGAAGGTGTAATTACGGTGATGGATGGGATCCTTGCTTCATGCAAGGTTCCCTCCCAGGGAATTACGGTGGGAGAAGGAGGAGATGCAAGTCAGATATCGATCAACATCACAGCTGCGACGAATTGCAGTTACATCCTGGATGGAAATGATACCGTTCTCCTGTGCCTCCCTGATCAATATTACGGAATTCAACAAATGAGGATGGTCTCAGACAATGGATTCTCAATCATTGGTAATGATACCATTTCGGGGAGCCTTTCAGAAGTGAAACTGACAAGCGGAAACAAACCCTTCCAAAATTTCAGCCAGACCGGTACCAATTGCTCAGTAAATTTCACGCTCTCCGTAGCGGATTATCCTCTCTGGGGGATAATCGAGCTTACTGCCTGGGAAGGATACACCCCGGATGATTTTAAGTCCTTCGATCATATAAAAACACTTTACAATTATGCACTTATCGATGGCATTGCGTATACCGTACGCTTCCATCAGGACAATATCACCTCCCCCAGCCCGGCCACACTCATCTTTGCCGTGAGTTCCGATTGGGTTCAGGAATATGGATGGAGTGACGACCGGGATATCGAAATTGCGACAAATGTCTCTGATGCCATGATATTCATTGATGGTACCTATATGGGGGTCAGTCCGCTTGTCATCACCAATCTGACCCCGGGCGAACATCAGTTGAGGACCAGTAAAGCCGGGTATCGCGAAACCATCTCCACGCTGACGGTCGGGAGCGACAAACGGGACGGTATCCATGTCATCCGTATCGGGGATGATGGTGAAGGAGAAGTGCTCAATACTACCTATATCGGTCATGATGATATCCAGAACCTCGACTTTTTCATGGTTGAGTCTCCCCATGGTCTTTCAACATTTGGCCTTGCCTCACTCTCCAGATCAGGGAGTATCTTCCAGATGTTCTATCTGTTACTGTCCGGGATTGTCAAAGGCGGGAGCAGTGGTTTCGGAGGAGGGGGTAACAATCCCGATGGAGTAAATAGGCCTGCCACTACTGCTACCCCTGTTCCCACAGAGATACCTGGAACACCACTGACTCTCCTTCCAACGATACCATCCACAGGAATCACCAGCTCACCGACTACCTCTCAACCAACCACAACAGGTACAACTCCACCTCTGCCGGAACCTCCCTCTCCCACCAGTACGGGCTCGAACTTTCCTCCTGATATTGGACCAGCAATGGCTCTATTAAGGAACCTGGCTGTCGTTGCTGTCGTTGCTCTCATTACGGTTATCTTCTATTTCAGGTGGAAAAAAAGCGGAGAATAATCCTGAATTCAATATTTTATCTGCTCACGGGCTTCTCTTCTAGCTTACTGATTAATTTTTCCAGATTAGAAAAAAGAAAATCTTTTGGAAAAAATGATCTATGTCGGAGGAATCAGCTACCGTCCCATAAATTGGAACTCGAAAAGATGATTGAGAACCTAACTCTCCTGAATTGAAAGGTACCCTATTATACGAAAGGATCCCTTTTCATATTTTTTTCAAAATTGAAATTGTGATATCCCGAATTATGTTTACACATAGAACCACTCCTGGATATCACCGAGGATACGCTCTGGAGGCAGACGATACCAGAATGCATTATAAGGCTCATTATAATTAAGACTCGAATGGGGTTTGATCTCATTATGCCAGACTCCAATTTCATCGACTGACCGAAATTTTTTGATGCTCCTCTCCACTTCTCCGTAGAACCGTTCAATCTTGCCATTTGTCTGAGGATGCTTGACCCTGGCGACGATATGCTTGATTCCATGCTGATCGAGGAACTCCTTGAAGGTATGCTGTGCTACCTCACGCTCGCGTGCAGAAAAAAATTGTGTGTCGTGGTCGGTGAGAATCTCCCGGGGGATCCCATACCGTCCAAATCCCATTTCCAGGACAAGGATAGTATTCTTGGTGGTGGGAGAATCGAAGAGACCGTGACAGGTGACCAGCCGGGATGAGTCATCCATGAATACGATCAGCCATTTCTTCTCACTATCGATTATCCCTCTTTCCAGTCACCCTGCCAGAGAGACATGGAATGCTCCTGCTCGAGTAGGTCCCATTACCTCTGTTTTCTCTTTCTCATATTCACTTCGAAACACGCGTGACCAAGCAGGACTCGATAAATGGTGTTATTAGGGATATGTATCCCATGGACCTCTTCTATCTTCTATCAAGATGCACGGGGCCAATCCTGTAATCATGATATCTCTCGAGGATGAGAAATCGGGTCTCTTCATGGATGTCTTTCGATTTTCGTCCAGGTCGATGAAGAACAGGAATGATTCCTGAGTGGTTATAGCGTTTGATGATGTGGTGAATCCATTGCCGGCTCACTCCAAAATAATTCGCTATCTCGGGGATTGGCTTCTTTTTTTGCAATTGTTTGACAATTCGCTCAATATCCCGATTGATTAATTTCTGCACACATTCGTCTGTGTTTGGTGTAACGTTATTTCGGGATACTACACCCGAAATATGGCTTGCATACCTTTAAATAACGCCTCATTGAAGCTTCACCATAACCACGGGTTACTACCGGCATCCTATGTGGGGTAGCGGGATGACGGAACGGAATATCACCCTAGAACTATTGCGATCAGTGCTCCTGTGGTGATGCAGTAATAAATAGGAAGAGGTTATTCGGGATGGTAGTAAACGAGAAGTGTAGAATCAAGAGCCTGAAAAAAGCAGAAGATCCACGATGTGGAGCGACCATCTGTGGAACAAGGGCAGTTGCGGGATGGGTTGACCAGGGAATAGTAATAGATACTTCTATGAAGTATGATGAAGCAATCCAGGGATGCTGTGATGACTGTTATTTTATTGCAGCTCTCTCATCTGTCGCATGGTGTGCACCTCAGGAATTGTCGATCTATCCCAAATACTATTTCAATGGAGTGGAGACAACCCTGAAGACAAGGAACAGACCGGTAGATGCCGATGGCAAACCTATCTTTGCCCAAATCCCGCCATCGGGAGAGATCTGGGCTTTGCTGTATGAAGTGGCATATGCAAAATGGAGGGGGGGAAACGTTTCCGACCAGCCTGATATCGGATCCTCAATAGGGGGCGGCATCAATGGTGGGGGATCCGGGTTCCAGGCGCTGAAGGAGATAACGGGATGGACGAAGCCTGCCAATGCAGAGTTCACGGAAAGCCAAACGACTGATCAGATCTGGGATAAAATACAGTGGGTAAATCTATCACTGCAGTTGGGCCGTTACGAAACGTACAGAACTCAGTACCCTTCGTTTGCCGAGACCAAGTCAACTCTTTCCGGCATTACCGGGATCTATAGGGATCATACGTACTCCCTCTTTGGAAAAATCTATGATAGAACCACCAGAGCGAAGTATATCGTGTTAAGAAATCCCCTTGCCGGTCAGGCTCCCCAGCCCGATGCAAACACCCTTCAGGTAGGTCACCTGAACTTCTTTGGTGTGATTCTTGATCCTATGATTAAAAAGGGTGCTTTTGCCATAGAGATAGGAACATTCAAGGAATACTTTGCGAGGTATGGTTCAGTGACACCATAATGATCTTGTCATTTGAGGCAGGTGAAAGCATAATCCGAAAAAGGGAACAGGGGTGATGTATGAGGATATTGGTCATGGCAATCTTCATCATTTTTGTAATTCTCCTTATGATGGTTCAGATTTCTGTCGCAGAGAACGAGATACCCAGCTATACGGACGGGCATCTAGTAGATAACTCATCGGGTAGCTCCTCTCCAGTAATCACTGTCAGTGGTTCAACAGAACAGATGAATTCCACACGCCTCAATGATGAGAATATGCTCTCTTCCCCTTCCGTGTATATGAACCGCACTGAATCCATCCTGACAGTCGGTACCTGGGGCAGTGATCAGGAAAACGCTGCAATCTGGGAAGATCGGGTCGTATGGGCTGACAGGCGTGAGTACATTGAAGAGCATGGGTATTACCAGTATGATATCTACCTCTACAACCTTACCACCGGGCAGGAGATCCGCCTCACTTCGACCCCAAGTAATGAGCTTGAACCTGACATCTGGGGCGATTCTGTCGTCTGGCAGGTTCAGGCATGGAATGAGAACAGCAGCGAGATCCATCAGCTCGATCTTTCGAGCGGCCTGGATCGCCGCATCACCGATGATGCGGTGAACCAGGTCAAGCCCCGGGTCTGGGGCGGCTGGATCGTCTGGCAGAATGGTGAAGATTGGGACACGGAATGGGGGGTGAGCCTCTATAACTGCACGAACAGTACGACCATATCCCTCGGGTCCATCCTGGCACGTTCTCCCTCCCTTTGGGATGACAGGGTTGTGTGGGTAGACAGCCTGGCCGGCGATGATTGGGATCTCTTCCTCTACAATAGTACGACCGGCGAGCAGGTGAAGATCAAAACAGAGCCATCAATTTATTCCAGACCATCCGTATGGGGAGAAAGGATTGCCTGGCAGGATTATGAGGGAGGGATTTCCCGGATTAACCTGTATAACAGCACATCGGGAAACAGAACCGCGGTGACGGATGAGGAAATACCGCGGAAAGATCCGGCACTGAGCGGGGACCTCCTTGTCTACATGACCCAAACAGAAGCTGGTGAGGATGTCTCTCTTTTTGATCTCCGTACATTTGAGGAAACTGTCCTGTCCACTGATAGCGCCGGATCGGTCAAGAAAAACCCGGACATCTGGGGTAATCACATTGTCTGGACAGACTGGAGAAACGGGGATGCCGATATCTATCTCTCTACGATCGGCACATCCCGTCCCCCCCTCAGTGCCGGCTTTACAGAGAACACCTCGCTGGGGGAGCCACCACTGACAGTTGCATTCAACGATGTCACTACCGGAGAGGTTACAGGCTGGCTATGGGATTTCGGGGATGGCACTTCGTCTGCTGAACAGAACCCGGTTCATGCATATTCGTCAGCCGGCACCTATTCGGTCACTCTTACTGTTCATAATGACTGCCAGAGAGACGCTATCAGAGAACAGGGTCTCATCACTGTCGGGACTCCGCCAATCGCCAACTTCACTGCCGGGCCGGTGAACGGACCTGTTCCCCTTACGGTCACGTTCCAGGACACCTCTACAGGAACTCCTGTTCAGTGGCGATGGGATTTTGGCGATAATACCTCCTCTGCAGAACAGAATCCGATGCATACCTACGCCGATCCAGGGATATATCCTGTGAATCTCACAGTAACAAACATCTTTGGTGTTTCTTCGATCGAGAGGGAGGATCTGATTGTGGTAACGGATGCCTCTTCTGAACTATGCCTCATCCCTTCAGATGGAATCACCACCACTTCCGGGGATGTCACCTGGATTGTATTCAACCTTACCTCTCCCGGCAACTGGACGTTTGTACCGGAGGTAGATCCCTTAAGAATCGTCTATGCCCCTCCAGCAGAGGACAACATCGACGAAATTGAATTCATCGCTGCAGATGAAACTGGTTTTACCCTTCAGGACTCTGGTCTGCTATCAGGCAACCTCTCAAAAGCGATTGTGAGAAGCACCGCGATTCATCCGGGGCATTTCAGCCCTGCTGTGGGGAATTCCAGCGTGTTCGATTTTACTGCCACATTCAATGACTATCCTGCCGGAGGAGAGATACGGGTGGTTTCCTGGGAAGGAGTGACTCCCGAAGATTACCTGAAATTCGATCAAATCGCAAGCGAAGGTCATTATAACATGATTCAGGGGCTTGCTTATACTGTTCGTTTTCACGATAAGAATCTTACAAATCTGCAGAATTCTTCTTTTATTTTCGGAATCAGCTCTGACTGGGTCCAGGAATTTGGATGGAGTGACGACCGGGATATCGAAATTGCGACAAATGTCTCTGATGCCATGATATTCATTGATGGTACCTATATGGGGGTCAGTCCGCTTGTCATCACCAATCTGACCCCGGGCGAACATCAGTTGAGGACCAGTAAAGCCGGGTATCGCGAAACTATCTCCACGCTGACAGTCGGGAGCGACAAAAGGGATAGTATCCATGTCATCCGTATCGGGGATGATGGTTCAGGAGAAGTGCTTAATACTACCTTTATCGGTCATGATGATAACCAGAGCCTCGACTATTTCATGGCCGATTCACCGAACGGGCTCTCTACGTTCGGCCTTGCCTCACTCTCCAGATCAGGGAGCATCTTCCAGATGCTGTACCTCACTATATCGAGTTATGTAAACCCACAGAGCGGGAGTGCGGCGGTCGGGGGAGGTGGCGGTGGAGGAGGCACCTATAGCGGAGTCGCAGGGTTGGGCACTTCCGCCACTCCGGTCGCAACACCGACCCCTGACGCAACACTGACCCCCCGTCCAACGATAACCTCTGCCGAACCCACCAGCTCGCCGAACGCCCCACCATCAACTGTTACGGATACATATCCACCTACGCAGGAAACATTCACATCGCCCAACATCACTGGCCAGGCCTCCCCTCCCGTTACGGGAACGGCAATGATCCTTGTCCGGAATCTGGCCGTCGTCGCAGTAGTGGCTCTCGTTACCGTCATCTTCTACTTCAGGTGGAAGAAGCAGTAAGAGTGCGATCATCTTTTTTACACCGAACCTGCATCTCCGGTTGGAAGATCCAAAGCCATTTGTCTTCCCCCGTCTGACATGTACGAGGGCTCGTATCACCCACGTTTCTCTTCGCCTGACGATACTACCGGCACCTCAGCACCGGGGAAAATCACGGATACAAAGATATATCATCTTTTTTCCGAAGTACTGATTAAAATGAGAGCTGCTCCAGGTATTCTCATCGTCACCACCGCGAGCAGAACGGGAGAGAACAGCTGTGAAAGGGAGACGACCCCTGCAGGGGACAGGAGCGGTATGAATGCCCCGTCTTCTCTTCCGCCCCGGCAGATTACCTGACGTGAGGGAACTCGAACAGAAGGGGGACACAGACCGTCTCATCTCACTCCTTAATCATCATGACTTCGATGTGCAGACACAGGCAGCAGCTGCTCTTGAACGAACCAAGGGTGATCTGGTTATTGGGAAACTGATCAACGCCCTTGATACCCCTGACCGGAAAATGCGGATCGGAATCGTCGAAATTCTCTCCAACCTCCATGATCCACGGGCTGTTCCGGGGCTTCTCACTCTGCTCTCACGCGATGAGAGCAATGAAGTCAGATGGGCATCTGCCATCGCACTAGGAGAGATCGGTGATCCTGCTGCCAAGGACGGGTTGGTCACCGCCCTGAGCGAACCTGACAAGTATGTCCGGTACGGTGCTGCTCTCTCCCTCGAAAAGAACGGCTGGACTCCTCCAGATCCTGAGGGAAGGGTGTATTTCCTTGCTGCCGCCCAGCGATGGGAGGATATTCCCGGTCCTGATATGGTTCCGGTCAGGCCGCTCATCCATCATCTCAGTGACGCTGATCCCGCTGTAAGAGCCAATGTAGTAAAAATCCTCGGTGAGCTGCACGATCCCGCCGCCAGGGCAGCATGTGACCTTGTCCTCCGTGACATCACCAGTACCGTCCGGAAGGAGGCTCTCAGGGCGTTTCCGAAATGCAACATCCCGCTCATGCACCTTCCCCGGGGGATTTCAAAGAGGAGAAGGCAAAGGAGCGCGTTTGCGGCCATGGTCCTGAATTTTTTCTGTATCGGTCTTGGCTACAACTACCTGGGAAGGTGGTGGGGATTCCTGGTATTCCAGGTGAACGTCACGGCTATCCTGACCATGAGCCTGTTCGTTCCCTCCTACGTTTCCTATCTCACCTCCTGGGCGATCTCTGCACCTTTTGCACTCCACACCTATACCTATGTGAAGGGGATGCCTGATTTATGAGCGGTGATCGTCTGAGGAAAAACCCCGCTTCCCCCTCCATCTCATGCGAACGATCGCCCTTTTGGAGGGGGTAGTACATGGCAGCAGTCTTTGGAGGAGAACCTGACATCGATGCCATGCGGGAGGAGAAGGATTTTCGCGGGCTGATCACGGCTCTCAGGCACGACAAACTCGATATCCAGTGGCATGCCTCGAGTGCTCTTGCCTCTCTCGGGGATGAAGCGGTAGATCATCTCCTGTCAGCCCTGAATGCCCGGAACAAGGATGTCCGTCTCGGGATCATCGAAGCATTGGGCGAGATCCGGAATCTCCGGGCTGTCGGGCCCCTGATCGGGCTTCTTCAGGACAAAGACAATGAAGTGAGGTGGGAGGCTGCGCTCGCCCTTGGTGAGATGGCCGATCCCCTGGCTCTTGGCCCCCTTGAGGATGCCTTGCGGGATCCTGACCGGTACGTCCGTTATGGATCTGCACTGGCGCTCGAAAAGATGGGATGGTCCCCGGACACCCCGGAGCGGTTTGCCTTCCTCCTCGCCGGAAAACAGGAGTGGGATGCGCTTGCCGAGATGGGGAGGAATGCGGTATCCTCCCTTGACATCGCTGCAAAAGACAATGACAGCTCTGTCCGGTTGATGGCGGTCAGGACCCTTGGCAGAATCGGAGATGAGAAGGCCATCCCCCTTCTTTACCGTGCACTCCGTGACCCTGATGAAAAAGTCCGGTGGGAAGCAGTCATGGCGTCGCAGAAATGCGGTATCTCAGCCCAGTACCTCCCAAGGGCCCTCGCACGGCGGCCACGGACCAGGAAGAATCCGAACATTGCGGCATTCCTCAACTTTGTCCTCCCGGGGATAGGCTATTTTTATATCGGGAAGTGGTGGGGAGTGTTAATCTTCCAGATCGATACCTATGCAACCTTATTGCTGTCAACTGAGTTGGGGCTTCTCAACGCCCTTGATTATCTCCTGCCACTCTATGGTATCGCAGCGTTGCATGCCTGGTATATTGCCCGGCAGATGCCGGACCTTTGAGCATATCCCGCACTGGCTGATACCCGGGGCTTTCAGGTCAGTCGGAGAGAGAGAACAGGGAAGGGAGCCCTTGCCCTGAAGGGAATCGCCGCGAAAAAACGGGAGTGGCTCTTTTCCAGCGATTCATTCACCAATAAATTCTTTCAATTTTTCAACCAGATAGGCATGAGCCTCTTCCAGGTTTTCGCGTTTCCCCCGAAACGCAAGAAGCTCCCGTTCATCTCCTTCCATATTGGCAAAATAAAGGCGCTCTTTCCGTTCCACCACTGCAACGTCAAATTTTTTGGCGATCTCGATGATCAGCTTGCTGGGGACGCCGGGGGGGATCAGGAGATCAAACAGTTCGGTTTGTGCCTCTTCTCCAGTTGCGTCCATTTGTGAATTATCCTCAGACATATCCTGATACCTCTACTTTCCTGCTTTTATCCGTCTTGCCATGATACAGGGGCCGCCCCTGACCCCTCCGATTGGATTCTTGGGCTTGCCGAGCGAATTCATGCATCGCCCCATCAGGGCAGCTCCCCGGGCAAGACCGTCATCGACAAAGACCAGGTGGTCATTTGGATCGGTGAAGAGTTTTCTCTCTGTTATCCCTTCAAGGATGTATTCGGGTTTCCTGCCGGATATGGCTGCCCTGCCGGTAAATCCGATGGAGGAATTCGGCAGGACGAGCCCCTCTTCCTGTGCCACATCCACAAGCCTCAGGGCCATCTCAGCGCAGACGTGATCGATCACATCATTCAGGAAGCTCAGACTGTAATTCCGGTAGATCTCAGCGCCGATGGCCTGAAGATCACCAAGGGCATCGCCATTCTCGCCTGCATCACACCCGATGAGTGCAACTCCGGAGTCTTTTGCCACGTCGGCATAGACAGGAACCCTGCCAAATCTCCTCCGTTCAGGAGGAACAATCCGGATGTCGATGAACTCATGGCACTTTTTGACATACCCCATGACCTTATCGCCCTGGCCTTTCAGGGAGAACTCCGCAATCTTGCTCCGGTCCCCGAATACATCAAGGGCTGTTCCGGTCTTTGGATCCACCAGCCCGGATCCTTTCACTATCGCATCCGGGATCGCCCCTGCCAGGCCGCAGAAGTTCCCGATCGTCTTGGCAAACGGGTTGGGATCGTCCTTTGCCACATCGCTCGTGATCCGGCCGTCCAGGGTCGTCCCAAAGTCGATCGAGATGCAGGGATTCCGGAAGTCCACCGGTGTCCACATCGCTCCCTCCTTGATCCCTGCCATGGCAAGCTCACCCTCCATCTCGTTTGCGACCATCTCGACGCCAGTACTGCCCACGGGGGGTATCACCCCTGCTACAGCCCCGATAAAGACTACCTTATCCGCATAGGAGTACGGCTGGAGTTTCTGGGGCTGGTTGGCTTTTGCCATGGGGGGGGTCATCTTTCTTGGCGGCACCCCTGCATTGAGGCAGCCATTGGCGAGAGCAAGGACGAAGGTCCCCACCTGATCGGGAGAGTCCATCGCTGCAACAACCCCGGTGCTGCGGACGACGAAATCCAGGTCTTTCTGGATATCGAGGTGCACCTCCCGGTGGCACTGGATGAGGGTGTCCCTCACCAGATCGGTGACCGACTCCTTGGTGAGTTGTGTCCCATCCAGGGTCTCCCCAAAGATCTCCTCACCGGGTTTGGGTTTTCTCACATCCCGGCTCATCTTCACAGTCTTGTTGATCACGTAGCTCATGCCGGTCTCAAGATTTACCCCGGTAAGAATGCACTTTGTCGTTGTGTTGCCCATTTCGACAGAGGCCACAATAAAATAAGGCTTCACCTTGAACTCGGGAATATAAATGCCCGGACCATGGCTGATTGACGGAGGAGGGGGGCTCTCCACAATATGTGGGCGGGGTTTAAAAAAACGATCCAAAAAACGGGCACACATATACACGATGTAAGACTCTGCTCCCTTATATCTTTCGATTTTAATAGCGTATCGTCGGAATTGCGCGGGAGCGACGAGTATCAGGATCCGGCAGGTCCGGTGCCCGTGCTTATTTTTAATACTGATGCACCCAATAAGGAAGAGAAGGCCATGAGAATCCGGATGCTCATAGCGGTCGTCGTGGTGATCATACTGCTTCTCATCGTTATTGCCCTCGTTGCCGGAGCCCTGCTCCTCTCGACGGGGTATCCTCCCGGCGGGGAGAATTCCGGACTCTCCGGTATGGTCTCTTCTCTTGAATCCCTGTTCGGAGAGATCAGTACCGGGATTGCAGACTGGATGGATTACTTCGTGAACCTGCTGGCAGGATGAAGCAGTCTCACCGGTCGGGTCGGTTCCCTGCTCTCTCTTCTGCCATCGCGATGATCTGTTCTGCCAGCCGGGATACGGCCTTTCGTGCCACTGATCCTTCCTTGACCGATCCTACTGGCAATCCGGATATCTCCGCGGCCTCGATCTCCGGGTCTTCGGGGATGAGAGCGAACGGTTCCCAGGCAATGACCGAGGCATCAGTTCCCTTGAAACGATTGATCACAAGGAATACCGGAACCGGGGAGAGGCCAAGCGACCGAGCCATGTCACGGATACGCACCGCGGTTCGCATCCCCCGGGTGCCAGGATCACTCAGGATGACAATGATATCAGGCTGCCCGATGGTCCCCCTGCTCAGGTGCTCCATCCCGGCCTCGTTGTCGATCACGATGAAGCGGTAATCCCTGCGGAGAAGGGTCATGCAGGTCTTCAGGAGATCGTTTGCAAAGCAGTAGCAGCCCGATCCTTCAGGCCTCCCCATCGCGACCAGATCAAATCCCTTCTCCTCAACAAGCGCTCTCCTGAAACAGAGTTCGATGTAATCGTTTCGTGCCATCCCGGGAGGAATGTTCCTTCTGAATTCGGTCTCCCGCATGCACCCGAGGGTTTCGTGGAGCTGGACGCCGAGTGCTTCATGGAGATTGGCGTTTGGATCGGCATCAACCGCAAGCACGGGGGTCCTGCCGGCATCTACGAGTGCCCGCACCAGGAGTGCAGAAAGGGTGGTCTTTCCTGTACCTCCTTTCCCTGATAGTGCGATGGAAAAAGGTCTCACCCTGACCACTCCTCCCTGATCTGTTCCGACAGAGCAGCAGCCGCTCTCATGATTTCGACTGATGCGGCGGTATCACCGGCCTGGATGCCGCAGGTCGGCGTGATGACCGATTGCCGGAAGAACAGGTCGGGGGAACAGAATTCGGTGATCTGTTCCCTGATCTCCAAGAACCGCCGGTACAATTCTGCCTGGGTGACAGCCCTGAACTCCTGTACCTGTGCAGGGACGAGTCCCCAAGCGACCACACCTCCCCGTTCCAGGTAGGCAACGATATCCTCCATGAACAGGAGGAACTCACGGATGCCTGTGTATGCATCAAACGAGAGGAACGCGGGGTCCAGGCTGATCACGTAAGCCCAGTCCGTGTTCGAACAACAGTGGATCCCAAGACCTCCTTCTACCATCCCGGCGATATCCTGCCACCCGGCGCTGACCGTCTCCTGCTGTACGGGAACGACGGTGGAACCAAGCGATGCGAAGTAGGGTTCGTTCACTACCACCAGGGTCTGTTTCACCCCGGAAAACCTGGCCATCGCCTCTTCGCACCAGCGGGCCCGGAGTGCGATCATCTTTGGGAGGATATCCGCATACTGGTCATCATAGGCGAGGGGACGGCGTTCTGCGTCCACGACCTGCATCCCGAAGGTGACCGGGCCGGTGACCTGGCACTTGAGGATCCGTGATCCTGAAAAGTCCCGGCCGGACATCTCTGCAAACCCGGATGCATATTCCGGTGTCAGGGCGTAGGGAGCGGTATTTTTTTCGATGAAATCAAGGTAGATCTGCTCCATCTCTCCCGGGATGTCTCTTGCCTGGTCGATACCGAGTCGTCCCTCCCTGATCACTCCCCCCGGAAGTCTCCCTGAATCACAGAAGACGATGGATTCGAGCAGCCCATGGTTGGGAAGCGTAGGAATGTAGGGAAATTCGGGGAATAGTGCGAGGACGGCATCGCAGGCTTCCCGCGGATCGGTATGCGGGAGGGCTCCTACCCCGGTTGCCAGGCTATCAGGGGGAGCGATCCAGCTGCTCATGACTGCTCCCGCAGGATCCGGCACTGGTCGAGCATCTTTTCCACGCCGGGGAAGAGGGAGAGATCGGTGTGGGGCAGAAAACAGCTCCCGGTGTATTCATCCATGAAGGTGGGATCGGCATTCAGCTCGATATAGGCGATCTTCCGGGCGATCTCATCGATCACCCTCTTCTTCCTGCGGTTCAGGAGGGCAATATTGGCGCCGGCTATCGCCCCGTTCCCTATCGTGGTCACCCGTTCCACCGGGATCTCGGGGATCAGGCCAATGGTGATGGCATGGTCCTTGTTGATATAATTACCAAATGCCCCGGAGAAGTAAACCCGGGCGATCTCCTCCCGTCCTATCCCGGCCTGGTTCATCAGGGTCTGGCAGGCAGCGAGGATGGATGCCTTGCTCATGATCAGGGCTTTGATATCATTCTCCGTGATGACGATATCCTTTCCTATCGCAGTCTCGTCCTTCCAGGCAACGACGAATTCGGGTACCTGGCGGCCCTGCCTGATCCGTTCATGGGCGATGGCGGTATTGATCCGTCCGGTCCGATCGATGATACAGGATCTGAGCAGCTCGGCGAGGAGATCGATCAGCCCTGACCCGCACAACCCCCTCGGTTGCTGGTTCCTGATGGTGCGAAAGGAGGGTTTCAGGGTCCGGAGGTCGAGGCTCACCTGCTCGATCGCACCCGGGTTGGCTCTCATCCCGAACAGTACTTCACCCCCTTCAAGCGCCGGTCCGGCAGCCCCGGCGCAGGCGAACATCCAGTCCCGGTTGCCGAGCACGACCTCAAAGTTGGTCCCGATATCGATCAGGAGCGAAATATCATTCGACTCTGCCATCCCCGATGCGAGGATATCGGCGATGATGTCCCCGCCGATGAAATCGCTCACCGCCGGGAAGATGAAGAGGCCCGAGTTCTTGCCCACGGCAAGCCCGACCCTTCGGGCAGCCGTTGTCAGGTATCGCCTCACCACCGGGACGTAGGGCTCCTCGATCATATACGCGGGATCGATCCCCATGAGGATATGGGTCATGATTGTATTTCCTGCAACCACCACTTCATAGATATCGTCACGGTCGATCCCGGCCGAATTCGATGCTGCGGTGAGGGCAGCGTTGATACTTTCGACAGCAAGTGCCTGGAGTTTCTCGAGCCCTCCCCGTTTTGCATAGTTGACCCGGGAGAGGATATCCTCGCCGCAGCTGATCTGACGGTTGTAATTGGAACCGGTCCCCACGATACTGCCGTCAATCAGGGACCGGATATATACCACGACGGTCGTTGTTCCAAGGTCGACTGCTGCCCCGTAGCTGTGGGCCGTGGTATCTCCTTTCTCAACGTTGATCATCCGGTATCCCCCGGGCACCAGGGCAACGGTTGCGGTGATCCTCCAGCCGCTCTCCCGGAGCACCTTCGGTATCTCCCGGATCACCTCAAGAGGGGCATAGATGGATCCCTCTTTCGGGCCGCCGCTCTTCTCAATCCCCCAGAGCAGGCGGGTGAGGTCCGGTGACTGGTCGTCAAGGGTGGGAGGGCTGAGGGTGAGGGCATATTTCCAGACAGCAGGATTGATTTCAAGGGGAACGCCCGGCGAATCGACCAGGATCTGCTGCTCCTGGACGAGGGATCCTTCAGGGATGAGAACCCGCAGGTCTCCGTTGATCCTTGCCTGGCACGAGAGGCAGAATCCCTGGGATGCTTCCTCATCCGTATAGAAACTCCCGTATTTCTCCCGGTCGAAATCGATCTCGCCGCTCCTGACCATGACGCTGCATTTCCCGCATTTCCCCTGCCCCCCGCAGACGACGTTCATGTGAAAGCCGGCCTTCTGGGCTGCCTCAAGGATGGTGCTCCCTTTCGGTACCTCGGTCTTCCTGAAGCTCGGGAGAAATGTCACGGTCGGCATGGTCAGGCCGTCCACTCCTTCTCGAGGAATTCGGCAATGTCTGCAGCGTCACGGGGCCCGACAAGGACCTTCCATCCCGTTGCATCCTCGATCCTCCCCGAGAGCGGTGCAGCGTACCCGGGGATGATAAGCCTCTTGTGCGCTACTTCGGCAGAAAGGTTGTATTTTGCGATCGCATCCCGGACAAGCATCTCCTGGAGTTTCCCGGAAGCCACCGCTGTGAGTACAGAGAGGCCTTCCGTGTCGACAATCAGCATGAAGCAGGGGACGCGTGACGCTTCGAGGTATCCCTGCAGGGTGAAAAAGGTCAGTGAGAAATTGACGGTCAGGAGTACAGGAGCATCCTTTCCCGGGCTCCCGACCCGGTACAGTCCGGGGGTGATCTGGATCGGTTTCTGGGGATCAGTATAGATGTTCTGCCGGAGTACCAGCAATGCTTTTCTCGAAGCGCTGGAAAGGTCATCGCAGATCAGCACCGATCCGAACTTGGTGACTCCGGCAATCAGGGCAGCATCCGGAAGACCGCTCACTGCGGTGTCGATACAGACCGGATACCCGAGTGCCGGGGTCTTCCGGCTGACGGCATGCTGCCTCACCGCGGTAGATCGGTTCAGCTGCTCGTTGAGCGAGGGAGATGAGAGGTCAAGGACGAGGTTCTCGATCCCCTCGGCACTGCAGAGGCCTGACAGTTCTGCAAGTGCATCGAGCGAATCCACCCTGATGGCAAGGGGACAGGCGTATTTTTTTGCGAGCCGGCACATCTCCCCGTACTGTGAGGATGTGGCAGCATGCAGAAGGGGCCGGTAATTGCCGCATACGGAAAGTCCTGCTTCCATCACCGCCGGATCTCCGGCCATCAGCACTTCGGGCAGGTCGGCGACCGCCTCGACCGCCTCGACTGCCTTTGCAAACGCAATCGGTGAACCGTTCACCGACCGTACCGCAATCCCGTTGAGCCTGAGGTCGGTGCCGACCCTTGTCAGGATCTCGTCCCGGACAAAGATGACTCTCTCCTGGATTGCCCCCGGGGTCATCAAATCGGTGACCGCCATAAAAATTCCCGGTTCATGAAAGAAGGATTTCTCGTGCCTGAACTGGACCAGTTCTTCGCCGATGGTAACCGCCCGTTCTCCTACTCCGATCCGGATCTTCCTGACCGGGGGACGGGTTGAAGCCCCGAGGATGGTTTTTGCGTTCTCATCGAGGTATGGGCATGCTTCCGGTTTTGCCTTTCCGCCGGCAAGCTTCATCGCGAAGGTGAGGCAGGTGGGGTCGCCGCATTCTTTACAGTTCTTTTTGGGCAGGAGCTTGTAGATCTCCAGCGGTTTCAGGGCCATATGATCACATACCTCCTTTTGGTTCGCCGTTCCAGAGTGCTGCAATTGCGGTTTTGAGGGGCTCTATCGACAACGGGTGCCGCACGCAGACAATGGAAGCCCCTGCAATGGTTGCCGGGAGCATGGCATAGATCTCCCAGGCTATGGCAGTCTGGCAGGCATCTCCCTCATCCGCCTCACGAACTTCTTTTACGACCAGGGAATCGATCGCCGAGCTGATCATCGGCATGGCAAGATCGCTGTCGCCCTTGAGGGCAGAATACCGGATCCGCTCCATGACCGAGTAGGAATATTCAAACCCATATCCCAGTGCCCCGGTGTAAGGATCGATGGCGATCCGGTCAGGGGACAGCCCTGTCTCACGAAGGAGGATATTCAGCTGCTTTGCCAGGTTGATATCGATGGGTGACTGGGCGATGACCGAATGACCGTATGCCATGGCAGCGGCGGCAACACTCCGGTAGTGCCCTGCCTCTGCCGTCCCGAGGAGGATCCGTTCCCCTTCTGCCGCCTCCCCAATCTTCTGGAAAACGGCACTGTCGATGGCCGGATCGTTGCTGCCCTCAATAATGAGCGGGAGCTCTGTTGCCTGGAGCACGGATGCAACCGTCTCCCCTATCCGGGAGATATCAGAGAAATTTCGTTCCCGGGTGCTCGACAGGTACAGCCGGATCAGGTCAGGTCGGTACTCCTTCTCAGCATGGGCGGCCCACTCGGCCGTATCATGGACCCGGTCGCCTATGAACCGGGTGGCAGCAGCCGGCCAGAGTTCAGGATCGTCCGAGAGTTCGTAGGCAACAAGTGGTCTGTGGCCAGAAGGGGGGTTGCCGATATACGGGAGATCGTCTTCTCCCCCAAGGGTCACTGCATGGCTCCTGGTCCCGCCTTCCTTTGCCGTCGCACCGATCACCAGTTCGCCGATCCGGCCGGTCCATTCAGATAGTGTTGATACTCCCATCATCTCCACCTACAACAATGGTTTCATGGCGAGCGCCGGGTGGTCAACCGATGCGAGGAAGGCTGCCAGGTCTTCGATCGTCTCTGCCCTGGTCTCATCAGCGATCGTGTTGAAAAACGTTTCAATGCCCCTCTTTTTCAGGTATTCAAGAAGCCTGCCCTTCAGTTCCTGCTTCAGGATCTCAGGCATCCAGACCAGCCGCTCGATCCCGCCTTCAGCCTGGAGGAACCGGTCCGAGAGGATATACCCCTTCGAGATCCCGGCAAAGCCCGGGGTCTGGGCACCCCCCCCGATGGTACCTGCAAGGGTGGAGAAGCTCATCCCCGAGGGAGTCATCCCCTTGTATTCCCGGTTCACCACCATGAATCCGTTCACCTCGGGGAGCATGACCGCGATGCATTCAAAGCACCCGCAACAGGTCATCGGATACTCCATGATACTGTAGAGCGAGCACCGGTCTACCTCGCCATGGGAGGCTTTCTTGACGAACCGGTTGACCCCCTCGAATTCACCCCGTTCCATGTCAATGATCCTCCCCTTCTCCACCGGCTGGTTGGCTCCTGCAGGGGAGATCTCGTGTGCGATCTTTCCGTCCAGCCAGGTGATGGCGCCGCAGAGGGCAGGTCGTTCGGGGGTGATGATGCAGACGTGGTTTGGTGCGAAGGTCTGGCAGAGGGTACAGGAGTAGAAGCAATCGACATCGGTATCCCGCATCCCGAGGATCCGGTCATCCCGTTCCTGGTAGACCTTCCCGGCATTGGCACGTTCTGCAAGCACGGTTTTTTCATCGGTGATGAGCGTGACCTGGACGGCATCGAGCAGGTCCGGGAAGTCCATCCTGAATTTTGCCGCAAGCAGAGTCCCGAGGTCTTTTATCCGGACTCCCCTGGCAACGGCCTCTTTTGAGAGGCGGACCCAGATCAGGTCCCGCTGGGCGACATGCCAGGAGCCTTCCCCGTAATTTACGAAATTGTGGATCCGTCGTTCAAGCACCGGCTCGTACTCTTTCTTCATCTGCTTTCCTGCTACCTCGATGAGGATCCCAAGCGGTGCTGCCGATCCCTCAGGGATTGCATCGATCTCGGGGCCGATGACCGTGACCTTCCCATCTATCACCTCGGCCGGGGGCCGGACCCTGAGGAGTTCGAATGCCGGGGACCTTCCCCCGCCAAACTCGACCTGCATCTCCTCTCTCCGGATGCTCTTTCCTTCGAATGCAGGTGAACAGGCCATGGGGATCGGGATGGCGGTCACGCTCACCTTGATCCCTTTCAGATCCATCCCGGTCCGGACCGCGTCAGCAGGCTGGACACGGGGCCACTCGTCAGACTCATAGTCTCCTGCAGCAATGACCGGGATTCCAAGGAGGCGGAATGCATCGACGAGGGCAATCTCTTCGTCATCCAGGCCCGGAAACACGATTGCAATAGCCTTTGCCCGCTCCTTTGCATAGGCGAGCAGCCGTCCCGCATCCCCCGGGGTGACCCCTCCAAACATCATGGCAACCCGGGCGATGATGTCGATGAAATGGATGGCGGAGAAGGGACGGGACCCGAGTGGCACAAGGCGGTATTCAGCCCCCACCTTCACTCCCGAGGAGATGAGACTCGTGATGATATCTCCTGAGAGGAACGTGAGCATGTACTTCTCCTGGAGTTCGCGGCAGAGCCCGGCGGCAGTATCAGGTGCAGGGGGTGTTCCGGTCACCAGCACCAGGCCAAGAATACTTCCGTCAACAAGGGAATAACCGAGAGTTCGGAGCACTGCATCCGGAATGAACCCGGTAAAGGGAGGGGACTCTTCTCCCCGCTGTGTGGACTCACTGGCAAGGAGACACTCGGCGGCAACAAGCGGGTTATGGGCAGATGCGCCATAGGCCTGCTGTGCCTCTTTGGCTGAATTGACGGCATTTCCGGTAAGGGCAAAGGTGACTGGGAGATGGTAGGCAGTCTCCTTATAGGAGAATGATCCCTGGATGGCACCCATACGGATCTGTAAGGATTCATTCCCTTGTTCTGCTGCTTTTTTGACGGAAACCATGACATTACACCCGGGTAATTATCATACTCTCGTGGTTACACCCTATATGGGTTTGGATCGCGCCAAATCCGGCAAGGCGTCTCTTTTTATCGAGGTATATCAGCCCGCGTATCTTGTCGAGCCCTCCCGGTCTTTTGGCATTTCTCCTTTGAGAGCATTTAAGAGCAGATCCGGCAATCCTATAGCAGGGATCTGATGAACCAGATGAAGATGGAGCATGTTCCCGGGAAAGCTCGGGGGAAGATCACCCTCTATGCCCTGAGCACCTGCGGCTGGTGTGCAAAGACGAAGGAGCTCCTCAGGGAACTCGGGGTCGATCATTTTTATGTTTTTGTCGATCTCCTCCCCCCGGAGGAGCTTGAGGAAGCGATCAGGGAAGTCGAGAAGTTCAATCCGGCTGGTTCCTTTCCAACCCTTGTTATCAATGAAGGGACCCGGGTCATCATCGGTTTCAGGGAGCAGGAGATCCGGGAGGCCCTGGGATGAGTGCAGCAGCTCCCCTGACCGAAGAGATTCAAGCACGGTACGAAAAAATCAAGCGGGAGGCAGAAGAGGGCGGCTATCACCTCAATCCTGACCAGGCATTCACGATGAACCTCGTCAGGGGACTTCTCGTCAATGAGCAGCGGTACGGCTACCCTTCCTGCCCCTGCCGGATATCCTTTGGAAAACGCGAGGAGGACCTGGATATCATCTGCCCCTGTGATTACCGGGATCCTGACCTTGATGAGTTCAATGCCTGTTATTGCGCCCTCTATGTCAGCGATGCTATCCTGAAAAAGGAACTCTCTGTCGGATCAATCCCTGAACGGAGGCCGCCAAGGAGCGAGAGGAAGGCTGTTCTGGCCGGAACATCCGGCCGCCTGACTGACATGGCTCTCCCCTTCCCGGTATGGCGATGCAGGGTATGCGGGTATCTCTGCGCCCGCGACACTCCCCCCCTGGTCTGCCCGGTGTGCAAGGCAACAAAGGATCGGTTCGAGCGGTTCATCTGAGAAGAGGACACCGCCTGCGTGCAGGATCCTGAACGCTAAAATATGCGCTGCAGCAGTACCTACTATGGCACTTCCGATCAAAATCGAGATCATCGGTCTGAAAGACCTCTCCTGTTCACCGTTTCCATGCGATAATACCCGGAGCTGCGGGTTATATGACTGTTACCCGACCGGAAAACTGCTGGTGGCTTTTGATGCACTCGCCGATGAGATAGGAAAGGAGTATGGCGATCGGGTGACCATGACGCTGACCCTGATCGACGATGAGGTTCCCCCGCATGTGAAAGCGATCATCGAGGAGCATTACCCGCCGCTTCCCATCGTGATCGTGAACGGCAGG
>Ga0302250_1000480_pt1 | contig 38804 bp, 46 predicted proteins | sample AAG_RA_Asp_MG_FD_193536 | JGI IMG/M metagenome (GOLD analysis project Ga0302250, IMG submission 193536) | Enriched activated sludge microbial communities from anaerobic digester in WTTP, New Holstein, Wisconsin, United States - AAG_RA_Asp | ecosystem: Engineered > Bioreactor > Anaerobic >...
GAACGACAGTGGACACATTTTTCCGGACGCATGTTGATGATCGGCTTCGGCTGTGTCGCCCAGGGGGCCTTGGTCTTGCTGTTGCGCCACATTGCCATGCGTCCCGAACAGATAACCGTCCTTGCTCCGCCGGAATGTGACTATTCGGTCGCCGAGTCCTGTGGGGTGCGGGTGGATAAGCTTGCCGTAACGCGTTCCAACTTGTCCTCGATTCTGCCGGAACGGCTCGAAGCCGGCGATTTCGTGCTCAACCTTTCTGTCGACGTCAGCTGTGTCGACCTCATGGCCTGGTGTCAGGCTCATGGTGTGTTGTATCTGGATGCCTGTACCGAGCCGTGGACCGGCGGCTATCTTGACGCGTCGTTGCCCCCGGAAGCTCGTACCAACCACGCGTTGCGCCAGGCCGCGCTGGCGCTGCGGGACGGCAAGCGTGGATCGCCGACGGCGGTCATCACGCATGGGGTCAATCCAGGTCTCGTCTCGCATTTTGTCAAGCAGGCGCTCGTCAATCTGGGGCGCGATTTGTTGCCGGGGATCAGCGTTCCGCGTGACCAGCAGGGCTGGGCAAGCTTGGCTCAGAGGCTCGGCATCCGTGCCATCCACATCGCGGAACGCGATACGCAGGTGCCTTTCCACAGAAAGCAGGTTGGCGAGTTCGTCAATACCTGGTCGGTCGAGGGGCTTCACGGCGAGGCTTGCCAGCCGGCCGAACTGGGGTGGGGCAGCCACGAGCGGTGGTTGCCTGCGTGTGCCCGGATGCTTGATGGGGCGAACGGCGCCGTGTGGCTGAACCGTCCTGGCGGGGAAACACGGGTTCGCAGTTGGACACCGCTTGAAGGAAGTTACCACGGATTTTTGATCACCCACAGTGAGTCGCTGTCGATCGCGGACTATCTTACCGTGCGTGGCAGCGAAGGCGTCAGCTATCGTCCGACGGTGCTCTATGCATATTATCCGTGCGACGATACCGTACTGTCGTTGCATGAGGCCGCAGGGCGGAACTGGCATCTGCAGGATCGACGACGCTTGCTGGGTGCCGATGAGATCGTGTCGGGCATGGATGAACTGGGGGTGTTGCTCCTCGGTCATGCGCGGAACGCTTACTGGTACGGCTCACGCCTGACTATCGAGCAGACGCGCAAGCTCTGCCCATTCAATAACGCGACAAGTCTGCAGACGGCGGCAGGGGTGCTGTCCGGTGTCGTATGGGCAATCGAGAACCCGAATGCCGGGATCGTCGAGCCGGATGATTTGCCGTTCCACGAGTTGATGGCGATCGCTGGGCCGTATCTCGGCGAAATGATCGGAGCTTATGGCGAGTGGACCCCGCTGCGCGACCGCTGTGCGCTGTTCGCGGACGACCGCAGGGACGACGATCCGTGGCAGTTCGTGAATATGCTTTTGGAGTAGTGATCGGAGTGCTGTCCGCGTCGCTTGCTTGCGCTAATATGACGAGCGGACTGCCGTTGTTGCTTCAGTGCCGGAACAATGCGCTTTCCGACAAGGTGGATTTGTTTCGTTGTTTTCCCGATCTCCTGGGGTAGGTGTTTTGAATCTTATGCATCAGCCAGAATGCGAGGTTTTTTTGGAGCAGCCATCCGATGTTCTATCGGTTGTGTGCTTGTGTGCAGAGTGGTGCGGTACGTGCCGGGAGTATCAGAGTGAGTTTGGCAAACTGGCCGATGCGTTTCCGGGAATCCGGTTTTCCTGGTGGGATATCGAAGAGCGTGCCGACAGGCTTGGCGATCTCGACATAGAAAATTTTCCGACGCTACTTATACGTAGGGGGCCGTTGGTGCTGTTCTACGGAACCATGTTGCCGCAAATCGGTTTGTTGCGCAGGCTCATTGGGTCATTCCTGGAACAGACGCAGGAAGAGGCGCGGCGTTACGCTTTCTCCAGCCCTGAACGCTGCGGCTGGCAATCGAATGTCGATCTTTCACAGATCGACTCACACGAGAATTAGCGATCCTGACAGAGCCCGGGCGTTGACAGAGAACATGGAAGCCTTAGCCAAGGTCCGGAACCTGCGGAGCAGGGTCCCTCTTTTCCTGGTTTTTGCGACTACAGGGGCGTTGATTTTTCTCGTTGCGGGGTTGCTCTGGTCGGATTATCGCGAGCAGTTACGCAACGCAGAGAGCATTACCCGGCACCTCGCGGCGCTGGCGGCTTCCCAGCTTGAAACGCGTATCCGTCAGATTGAGGCCGGGTTGTTGGCGATCTCGTCCGAAATTCCCAAAACGGCGCTTGCCACCGGTGAGACGGGGCGTCATCGGGATCGCATCGGGAGTCTTCTCACGGCGCATCTGGCCGAGCTTGTCGGCGCAAGAGGGCTGCATATCTGCAATGCCGATGGAGTCGTCGTTTATTCATCAAGTGCGGAAACGGGCGGTACGGTGAGTGTCGCCGAGAGGCATTATTTTCAGCAGTTACGAGAAGCCCCCCTGCCGCAAACGGTATTTTCGCCAGTACTTAAGGGCCGGTTTTCCGGAGCAGAGGTAATGGTTGCCGCGCGTGGCCTGCGCGACGAAAACGGGGCGTTCTTGGGCGTGGTCTTTGGCGCGCTGGATATCACGGACTGGCAGCGCCAGTTGGCCGATACGGTCGTTGAAAAACGTGCTGCAGTCGTTTTGAAGCGTACGGACAACCATGCACCAGTCCTTCTTCAGCGAGGCGAGTCAAGGGGGGGGTACGAAGAATTTGGCTCAGCGAAGCGGTTCGTGGAGTCGGTGGCAACTCTGACGAAAGTGGGGGGAGGCGACCAGGCCGCCGAATCCACATATCCGTTCTACATTGTGGCGGGCTTGAATCGGCATGATGTGCTGGGTGGCTGGCTGGCGCGGGTTTCACTTTCCAGTGGGGTCGTTCTTGTCGTCGTGTTCCTGGCTTGCGGCCTCGTTGCGAGGCTGCGATGCATGCGGCAGCGTGAGGTAAGCATTCTTGGTGATGTGGTTCTGAGCGAGTTGCAATTCACCGATCTGGCGAAACTCGTTCCGGTAGGGATTTGCCGCCTGGACGCTTCCGGCAGATGCATCTTTGCCAATGACTGTCTTGCGACCATGCTGGGCTGCACGAGTCGAGATTTGATCGGCCGCGAGTGGTCTGCCATCGCTTCAAAGGATCCTCGGGGAACGGAGGACGTTGAGTCTCCAGGTGAGTCTGTCGTGCCAGGTGTAAGCGAATACAAACTGCACGGGCCAAATGGTGCTTCATTTCATGTGATTGGAGAGTCCAGGGTGGAATGCGGAGCCGACGGCACGGCGAGAGGATATGTTGTTGCGCTGACCGATATTTCTCGGCAGAAGCGGGCGGAGGCTGAACTTTCCAGAGCAAAGTTCGAGGCAGAGCAGGCTAATAAAGCGAAGGCTCGGTTTCTGGCCGTGGCGAGCCACGATCTTCGTCAACCGATTCAGGCAATCAACTTGTTCAAGGATGCCTTGATCCGGGCGGGGCTCACAAGAGAGCAGGAAAACATTGCAAGACTCTTGTCACAGTCCGTCGCTTCTTTGAGCGAACTGCTGTACTCGCTGCTCGACTTCTCCAAGCTTGATGCCGGCATGGTGCAGCCACAAAAACGACCGGTTGCTATCGAACAAATATTTCGCTCCGTTGACGATGCATTTTCTTCCATCGCGCAGCAGCGTGCCTTGCGCTTCAAGTTCTTTTATCCATTCAAGGAACTGGTCGTGTTCACGGACCCCGGACTTTTGCTGGGGATTTTGCGTAACCTGATCGACAATGCCTTCAAGTACACGAAGTCGGGCGGGGTGCTGGTCGGAGTACGTGAACGCGAAGGCCGTTTCGTCATCCAGGTTTGGGATACTGGCATCGGTTTGCCGGAAGGCGTCGGGGAGCAGATATTCGAAGAGTGTTTTCAACTAGGCAATCCTTCACGGGATAGAGCAAGAGGTATCGGAATTGGGCTGTCCATCGCGCGACGGACAGCCCGCCTCCTCGGTGGCGATATTCTGTATCGCTCTCGTGAGGGACGAGGATCGGTGTTCGAAATCTCCTTGCCGTCGAGTGTCATCGTGGACGGGGTACGGGGTGCGGAGAGTCTTGTGGATGCGAAAGTTGACGAGAATGCCATCGTGCCGGACTACTCCATTTTCAGTGGCTGGCGGATCGTTGTTGTCGAGGATGATCCTGTCGTGGCGAAATCCATTGAACTCTCGTTGCAGGCGTTGAACATGGAAGTCGATGTGTTCTGCAGCGCTGAAGAGGCGATAGCTTCGCCGCGTTTGCTGGGCGGAGATTTCTACATATCGGATTACCTGCTTCCCGGAGAGAACGGCATTCGCCTGCTGGAAGTTATTCAGAACCGTTCTTCCAGTCCGATACGCGCCATTCTCATGACAGGTGCGACCTCTCCTGATCGTCAAAAAGAGATTCGGTCTCAGCGATGGCGCGTGTTGTACAAGCCAGCAGACCTTTCACTTATCCTGTCGATAATGAATGACGTGGTCCGGGCAGAAGCGCTACAGAACTCAGGTGCAGCGGCATGAGGAAGTGCTGTCCAACCGCGATAATCCATCGATTCGGAAAAAAACGTGTTGGATTTCGCTTGTTTATTCGTAGAATCTCGGCTTTCCGGGGGACTGAATCGTGGTGTTTTAATGACTAGGCTGCTTGTAATCGAGGATCATGCGCTGGTTCGCGAAGGTCTTGTTCAGACATTGAAACTGCTCGGAGCGGGAGTTGAAGTCTCTGATGTGGCAGACTTCGACGGTGCAAACACTCTGCTCGAGAAGGAGTCGGTCTTTGACTTGGTGCTTCTCGATCTGGGGTTGCCCGGGGTTGACGGCATTACTTGCCTGAAGTCATTCCGCCAGCGATATCCCGATATGCCGGTAGTGATCCTGTCTGCCTACGATGATGTTCAGACCATCGGCAAAGCGATGGCGTGCGGCGCTTCGGGGTTTGTCTCCAAGGCTTATTCAAGCGAGCGCCTTCTTGCCGTTCTGCGTGACGTGTTGGCGGGAAAAGTGATGGTGCCCGAGTTGTCACCGGTTATCTCCTTCTCTTCGGAGCCACACCCCCCGATGCTGGGGGGCGAGTCCGATCCGTCTGATTTCGGGCTGACCGGCCGTCAGGCCGAGGTTCTCGGTCTGATGGCCAGAGGGAAGTCCAATCGGGACATCGCAGCGATTCTCGGCTTGTCCGAAGGCACGGTCAAAATTCACCTGACTGCCATTTTCAAGGTGCTTGGAGTCTCAAGTCGGACGCAGGCGATGGTGGTTGTCGCGCGCAGGGGCATTCGCCTGGGGTGATGCGGCAGGGACCGTATAGCAGTACAGCTCGGTCTTGCGCCAGTCACCAATCTCGATGACGAATGTGGGTTCTGTCCCGGGGCACCTGAAGCTGTTGCTGACGAACAGGCTGCCGGGGCTCATCTCCTTCTGTGCTTTTTCCCAGAGTCTTTCCATCGGTGCCGGCGACAAGAACGCGTAAACCACGTTGTAGTTGCCCAGCGGAATCTGCCAGAAATTGCCGAAAGCCCAGTGGTGGTTGGTTGCCCCAAGGGTCCTGAGTCGTCCGATCAGCCAGGGAACGAGCGAGTTTTCCACTCCTGCAATTTCGCCGTCCGGTAGAGCGCGAGCCAAGTACTGCGTCACACTTCCAATTCCGGCGCCGAGGTCGATGAACCTGACATTCGGTTGGCCTTTCAGCAATCCGGCAAGGGCGCGGGTGGTCCGCCGCCCCGAAAAATATAGCGGAATTTTGCCTATCGCCGCACTGCGGAATAGTAGAAACAGGAAAACGAACGACCAAAGGTACCATTGTGGCGGAAGGTCTGCCGATAGCGCGAGGAGAGTGGCCGGGAGGAAGAGTGCGTGAATGAGCTTCCACCACCAGGGAAGGCCGAGCGCGATAGAAAGAGCCAGCGCCACTGCCCCCGCGAGAATTGGATTCCCGAGCCAGGTGGAGGGCGCGGTGCTGAATGCCGGTTGCCCCGCCCATGTAAGGCAGTGTGAGGCGAAAATAGCTCCCGCCTGTACCGCGAAGTGTATCCAATGCGGGGTGGCGTGTTCATCGGGAGGGCTGGGGAGCATGCTCGGGAAGAGGTGTTTGGCGGAACAAGGCGGCCCCAAGTTTTGCAGTGAAGAACAAAAATGTCAAAAACGCAGGCAAGTTCCAAAGATTCGGGGTATAATGTCGCCCTGTTTCCGAGCCTTGGGCTTGACACGGCGAAAAGCTGGTGCCAAAATTCACGGTTCCGGGCTGGAGGGATACCCAAGCGGTCAACGGGATCAGACTGTAAATCTGACGGCTCTGCCTTCGAAGGTTCGAATCCTTCTCCCTCCACCAAATGAAGTTGCTGTAGCGGTCGTGATTGGTAGTGCTGCGCGTTATCGTTTTGCGGGTGTAGCTCAATGGTAGAGCTGAAGCCTTCCAAGCTTAAGACGAGGGTTCGATTCCCTTCACCCGCTCCAGTCTGTTGTTCGGCATTTATTTCGGGTTGCAGGCTCGATGCCCATGTAGCTCAGTGGTAGAGCACTCCCTTGGTAAGGGAGAGGTCGGCAGTTCAATCCTGCCCATGGGCACCACCGTATTGTTTTGGAAATGTTTAACTTTAACGTTTGAGGTACCGGCAATGGCTAAGGCAAAATTTGAGCGTACGAAGCCGCACGTAAACGTTGGCACGATTGGTCACGTTGACCATGGGAAGACGACGCTGACGGCGGCGATCACGACGATCCTGTCGAAGAAATTTGGGGGCGAAGCGAAGGCCTACGATCAGATTGATGCGGCGCCGGAAGAGAAAGCGCGCGGGATCACGATCAACACCGCGCACGTTGAATACGAGACGGAGACGCGGCACTACGCGCACGTGGATTGCCCGGGGCACGCTGACTACGTCAAGAACATGATTACCGGTGCGGCGCAGATGGACGGAGCCATTCTGGTGGTTTCGGCGGCGGACGGTCCGATGCCCCAGACGCGCGAGCACATTCTGTTGGCCCGTCAGGTTGGCGTTCCCTACATCATCGTTTACATGAACAAGTGCGACATGGTTGACGATGCGGAGCTGCTCGAGCTTGTTGAAATGGAAGTTCGCGAGTTGCTCTCCAAGTACGAATTCCCCGGGGATGACATCCCCATCGTCAAGGGGTCTGCCCTCAAGGCGCTCGAAGGTGACGCTGGCGAACTGGGCGAAGGCTCCATCATGGCCCTGGCGGCCGCGCTGGACAGCTACATTCCCACCCCCGAGCGTGCGGTGGACAAGCCCTTCCTGTTGCCGATCGAAGACGTCTTCTCGATTTCCGGGCGCGGAACGGTTGTCACTGGTCGTGTTGAGCGCGGCATTGTCAAGGTTGGTGAAGAAATCGAGATTGTCGGCATCAAGCCCACCGTCAAGACCACCTGTACCGGTGTTGAAATGTTCCGCAAGCTGCTCGACCAAGGGCAGGCAGGCGACAACGTCGGCGTCCTGCTGCGCGGCACCAAGCGTGAAGAAGTCGAGCGTGGTCAGGTGCTGGCCAAGCCGGGTTCGATTACGCCGCACACGCATTTCACGGGCGAAGTTTACGTGCTGTCGAAAGACGAAGGTGGCCGTCATACGCCGTTCTTCAACAACTATCGTCCGCAGTTCTACTTCCGCACGACCGACGTGACGGGCGCGATTGCGCTGCCGGAAGGCACCGAGATGGTGATGCCGGGAGACAACGTGCAGATGACGGTGAAGCTGATTTGCCCGATCGCGATGGAAGAAGGTCTGCGCTTCGCCATCCGTGAAGGTGGCCGCACCGTCGGCGCCGGCGTCGTCGCCAAAATTATCGAGTAATAGATCAAGGACGAAGGGTGTCCCGGAGTCTTCCGGGGTGCTCTCAGTCTCTGCCGCAGGGGTATAGCTCAACTGGCAGAGCGTCGGTCTCCAAAACCGAAGGTTGGGGGTTCGATTCCCTCTGCCCCTGCCATAACTTATCAAAGCTGACGAAATGGCCGATAAAATAAAATTTGCGTTGGCGCTGCTTTTGCTGGCTGCAGGAATAGTCGGCTTTTATCTTCTTTCCGAGCAGGCGATGATCCTGCGAGTCTTGGCCTTGATTGCTGCTATCGGCGTTTCTGTTGCCGTGTCTTGGCAAACTGAATCAGGGCGCCGCTTCTTTGACTTTTCGAAAGAGGCGGTGATTGAGTCCAAAAAAGTTGTGTGGCCGACTCAAAAGGAAACTTTGCAAACGACTGGTTTGGTCTTCGCCTTTGTTCTCGTCATGGCGCTCTTTCTCTGGCTGGCAGATAAAAGTATCGAGTGGGTGTTGTATGAGCTCGTCCTTGGTTGGAGAAAGTTATGAGCAAGCGCTGGTATGTGGTCCACGCCTATTCCGGATTTGAAAAAAGCGTGCAAAGGGCTCTTGTCGAGCGTATTCAGCGCCAGGGAATGGAGGATTTGTTCGGGCGCGTGTTAGTCCCGGTAGAGGAAGTTGTCGAGCTGAAACAGGGGCAAAAAAGCATTACTGAGCGTAAATTCTTCCCTGGTTACGTGCTCGTGGAAATGGAAATGAACGACGAGTCGTGGCACTTGGTAAAAAGCACGCCCAAGGTCACCGGATTCGTTGGTGGTACTGCCAACAAGCCCACGCCGATTTCCGAAAAGGAAGTCGAGAAGATCATGCAGCAAATGCTTGACGGTGTTGAAAAACCTCGGCCGAAGGTGTTGTTCGAACCAGGGGAGATCGTTCGCGTCAAAGAGGGCCCGTTTACCGATTTTCATGGTTCAGTTGAGCATGTGAATTACGAAAAAAACCGACTGCGGGTGTCGGTTACGATTTTCGGGCGAGCGACTCCTGTCGAGCTAGAGTTCGGGCAAGTCGAGAAGGCCTGATCAGAAGATGGCGGTTGTGTGCAGCCTTCTGGTTGAATGCATCTGCCATAAAACGGCCGCTGGTCGTGATTTTTGTCTGGGGAGCACCGTAACGGTGCGCTATTACCCGTTTTTGGAGTAATTTATCGTGGCAAAGAAAATAGTCGGCTTTATCAAGCTGCAAGTGCCGGCGGGAAAGGCCAATCCTTCTCCGCCAATTGGTCCGGCGCTCGGTCAGCGCGGTCTGAATATCATGGAGTTCTGCAAGGCATTCAATGCACAAACCCAAGGGGTGGAGCCTGGTTTGCCGATTCCCGTAGTGATTACAGCCTACGCGGACAAGAGCTTCACCTTCATTATGAAGACTCCGCCGGCGACGATCTTGATCAAGAAGGCCGCAGGTATTCAGAAAGGCAGTCAGCGCCCCCATACAGACAAGGTTGGCAAGCTTACGCGTGCACAGTGCGAGGCTATCGCCACTCAGAAGATGCCCGATTTGACCGCGGCGGATATGGATGCGGCGGTTCGTACCATCGCGGGAAGCGCCCGTTCCATGGGCATTACGGTGGAGGGGCTCTGAGATGGCTAAGATGACGAAGCGCCAAAAGGTCGTGGACGGCAAGATTGATCGTAACAAAAACTACCCGGTGGCAGACGCGCTCGGTCTTGCGAAGGAATTTGCGACTGCCAAATTCAACGAATCAATAGACGTGGCGGTGTGCCTCGGCATTGATGCTCGCAAGTCGGATCAATTGGTGCGTGGCGCTGTGGTTTTGCCCGCCGGGACAGGAAAGACCGTGCGTGTCGCGGTGTTCGCCCAAGGGGAAAAAGCCGACGCAGCGAAAGCAGCTGGTGCAGATATCGTCGGGTTTGATGACTTGGCAGCGGATATCAAGGCCGGCAACTTGAATTTCGATGTGGTTATCGCCACTCCCGATTCGATGCGAGTCGTCGGGCAGCTTGGTCAGATTCTGGGGCCGAGAGGGTTGATGCCGAACCCGAAAGTTGGGACGGTGACCATGGATGTCGCTAACGCCGTCAAAAACGCGAAAGCTGGACAAGTTCAGTACCGTACCGACAAAGGTGGAATCGTTCATTGCACCATCGGCCGTGCTTCCTTCGAGGTTTCCAAGCTGGAAGAAAACCTCAAGGCACTCGTTGACGCGCTGGTGAAGGCAAAGCCGGCGAGTTCGAAGGGGCAGTATCTCAGGAAAATCGCGGTCTCCAGCACCATGGGGCCCGGTGTTCGCGTGGATTCCACATCGCTTTAACGTTTTTTCAGAGGGGCTTCGAGCTCCTTGACGAACTTTGGGCTGCCGGGCAGGCGATTTTTGCTCGGCAGATCGTCAAAGACCGCAGGTGCAGCGCAGCGTCAGTCGTGCTGCTTAAGTGAGTTTCAGCCTGCGTAGATGGTGATCCCGAACAGGAATTCGGTTTTGGTCATGCATTACCGACACTCTTGGGTCAGGTCGCCGTGGGTGCATCAAGCATAAGCTGTTTGGTGTGTGATCGACTTAGTGGAGAAAGGGCCCATGGGTCTCAATCTAGACGAAAAGAAAGCTGTCGTTGCCGAGGTCTCGGCACAAGTGGCTGCCGCACAGACGATCGTCGTCGCCGAGTATAAAGGAATCGAGGTGGCTCAGCTCACCAAGCTCCGTGCTCAAGCGCGAAAGTCTGGCGTGTATCTGCGTGTGTTGAAAAATACCTTGGTTCGGCGTGCGGTGGCCGGCAGCCAGTTTGAAGGCTTGGCTGCCGAGATGTCCGGACCGCTGATTTACGGTATCTCTCAGGATCCGGTCGCTGCGGCCAAGGTTCTTGCCGATTTCGCGAAAGGCAACGACAAGCTGGCTCTGAAGGCCGGTTGTTATGCCGGAAAGGTGATGGATAAGGCTGGTGTGCAAGCTCTCGCCTCGATTCCGAGCCGCGAGGAATTGCTTGCCAAGCTGCTGGGCGTGATGAAGGCTCCGGTGTCCGGCTTCGCCGTTGCACTCGGTGCGTTGGCAAAACAGCGGGAAGAGACTGCCGCTTGAGGACGGAAGTGTTCTCGTGGCGGAAAACGAACGACATTTTTCGATTTTAGGAGTGCATGATTATGGCAATTAGCAAAGAAGACATCCTTGAAGCCGTCGGCAACATGACCGTGATGGATCTTAACGATCTGGTCAAGGCTTTTGAGGAAAAGTTCGGGGTATCCGCAGCCGCTATGGCTGTTGCTGGTCCGGCCGCCGGTGGCGCGGCCGCCGCTCCGGCTGAAGAGCAGACCGAGTTCACCGTGATGCTGATGGCGGCTGGTGACAAGAAGGTTGAAGTTATCAAGGTGGTTCGTGCGGCGACCGGTCTTGGCCTCAAGGAAGCCAAGGATTTGGTCGATGGCGCTCCGAAGGCTGTCAAGGAGGGGATTGCCAAGGCTGACGCCGAGGCCCTCAAGAAGCAGCTCGAAGACGCTGGTGCCAAGGTCGAAGTCAAGTAATACTGGTCATCCAGGCGGGCTGGCTGCCTCAGGGCTGCCAGCCTTTTGTGCTTTCCGAAGCCGGAATGGCATAGTTGTCGGGGATGAATGTGGCGTGCAAACGAAAGCATTGATTGGAGGCGATCCAATTGTGTTTTCGTTTGTCCATCGCGAAACGCCTTGGGAAAAGCCCAAGGGAAAAAACTCGCTAAAGGATTGTGCTTTCTGAGCTCGGAGCAACCATGACCTACTCCTACACCGAGAAAAAACGTATCCGCAAAAGCTTCGCCAAGCGCGCCAACGTGCTCGACGTTCCGTTTTTGTTGGCGACTCAACTCGAATCATTTACGGCTTTTCTTCAGGCCGCGGTGCCTCCGGCGCAGCGCAAGAACCAAGGTTTGCAGGCCGCATTTACCTCGATATTCCCTATTGTCAGCCACAGCGGGAACGCCCGGCTTGAATTCGTCAGCTATGCACTGGCGGAGCCGGCATTCGATGTCAAGGAATGCCAGCAGCGTGGATTGACGTTTGCCTCGGCGCTGCGGGCCAAAGTGCGTTTGGTCATTCTGGATCGCGAGGCTCCGGACACAATCAAGGAGGTCAAGGAGCAGGAAGTGTACATGGGCGAAATTCCGCTTATGACAACTACCGGCTCGTTTGTCATCAATGGTACCGAGCGGGTGATCGTGTCGCAGTTGCACCGCTCGCCGGGGGTGTTTTTCGAGCATGATCGGGGCAAGACGCACAGCTCGGGAAAGCTGCTTTTTTCCGCGCGGGTGATTCCGTATCGCGGTTCGTGGCTGGATTTTGAATTCGATCCGAAGGATATTCTGTTCTTCCGGGTGGACCGCCGGCGCAAGATGCCCGTTACAACACTGCTCAAGGCCATCGGGCTGTCCCACGAAGAAATTCTGCGTGAGTTTTTCGATTTTGATACCTTCGAGCTCGGCAAGCAGTCGGTCGAATTCCATCTGGTGCCAGAGCGACTCCGCGGCGAAGTGGCCCGTTTTGATTTCTGTGATGCTTCCGGCAAGGTTATCGTCGCGAAAGACAAGCGGATTACTGCGAAGCATATTCGGGAACTCGATGCGGCCGGCATTCGTAAAATCGCGGTGCCTGAGGATTTCGTCGTCGGTCGCATTGTGGCGCAGAACATTGTCGATACGAGTTCCGGTGAGGTGCTGGCAAACGCCAATGATGAAATCACAGATGCACTTCTTGCAAAGTTGCTTGAGAGCGGAATAAAAGCGATCTCCACTCTGTACATCAACGATCTGGATCGTGGCGGATTTATTTCCCAGACTTTGCGCACAGATGAAACCGCATCCCGCCAAGCCGCGCGGGTTGCTATTTACCGGATGATGCGTCCCGGCGAGCCGCCGACCGAAGAAGCGGTGGAGATCCTGTTCAACGGCTTGTTCTATTCCGACGAGCGTTACGATCTCTCTGCCGTGGGGCGGATGAAATTCAACCGGCGCGTTTCGCGCAACGAGGTCGTCGAATACAAAGTCTCGGTAAGACAGGCTCCGGCCAAACGCGACGCCATTGTAAAAGCCATCGTGGATGCGGTTGGCGGGACGCCGGAGGCGGTGACCCAGCTGCTTGGAGAACTTGTATACGGTACGCGTGCTGTCGGCGAGAACATGACAGAGGCGGACGCCAGCGCGCTTTGTGCGCAATTGAAGAGCCTTGGAGCGGTTTGCGAGGTGCGCGAGCAGTTGACGCTGTCCCCGCGTGATATCGTCGAAGTCATCAAAATACTGGTCGATTTGCGTAACGGGCGCGGCGATATCGACGATATCGACCACCTCGGGAATCGTCGGGTACGCTCTGTCGGTGAGTTGGCAGAGAACCAGTTCCGCGCGGGACTTGTGCGCGTCGAGCGCGCTGTGAAGGAGCGGTTGTCGCAGGCGGAATCGGACAATCTGATGCCGCACGACCTCATCAACGCAAAACCGATCAGTGCCGCGGTCAAGGAGTTCTTTGGCTCCAGCCAGCTCTCCCAGTTCATGGATCAGACCAATCCGCTGTCTGAAATTACCCACAAGCGGCGTGTTTCGGCTCTCGGCCCGGGCGGCTTGACGCGCGAACGAGCCGGCTTCGAGGTGCGCGACGTGCATCCGACGCATTACGGACGTGTTTGTCCGATCGAGACACCAGAAGGTCCGAATATCGGTCTGATCAACTCCTTGGCGTTGTTTGCGCGCACGAACGAGTATGGCTTCCTCGAGACGGCCTACCGCAAGGTTGTCGACTGCAAGGTTACGGATCAGATCGAATATCTCTCCGCGATCGAGGAAGGGAACTACATCGTTGCGCAGGCGAATGCGGCGCTCGGCGATGACGGTGAGTTGCTTGACGACTTGGTTACCTGCCGTGAGAAGGGTGAAACGATTCTCGCCGAGCCTTCCCGGGTTCAGTACATGGACGTTGCACCTGGACAGATCGTGTCGGTCGCTGCTTCGCTGATTCCGTTCCTGGAGCACGATGATGCGAACCGTGCGTTGATGGGAGCAAACATGCAGCGCCAGGCGGTTCCGTGTCTGCGTCCGGAGAAGCCGGTTGTCGGCACCGGCATCGAGCGTACGGTGGCAGTTGACTCCGGTACGGCCGTACAAGCCCTTCGCGGCGGGAAGGTCGACTATGTCGATGCGTCCCGTATCGTGGTTCGTGTCAATGATGATGAAACGGTTCCTGGCGAAGTAGGGGTTGATATCTATAACCTGGTGAAGTACACCCGGTCGAACCAGAACACCAACATCAATCAGCGGCCATTGGTCCGCGTGGGCGACCTCATTGCGAAAGGCGATGTGGTTGCAGATGGCGCTTCAACTGATAAAGGCGAGTTGGCGCTTGGTCAGAACATGCTGATCGCGTTCATGCCCTGGAATGGTTACAACTTCGAAGACTCGATCCTGATTTCTGAGCGGGTTGTGGCTGAGGATCGCTTTACTTCGATCCACATCGAGGAATTGACCGTCGTCGCGCGCGACACGAAGCTGGGACCGGAAGAGATCACCCGCGATATCGCGTCGCTGGGAGAGGCGCAGCTTTCCCGCCTTGACGAGTCTGGAATCGTCTATATCGGGGCGGAAGTCGAGGCGGGTGATGTGCTCGTCGGAAAAGTTACTCCGAAGGGCGAAACACAGCTTACCCCCGAGGAGAAACTGCTACGGGCGATCTTCGGCGAAAAAGCCTCCGACGTGAAGGATACTTCGCTGCGAGTGCCGTCTGGAATCGCCGGCACGGTGATCGACGTTCAAGTGTTTACACGCGAAGGCATCGAGCGCGACAAACGGGCGCAGTCAATCATCGATGATCACCTGCGTGGCTATAAACTCGATCTGGCGGATCAGCTACGCATCGTCGAGCGGGATGCATTCGCCCGTGTTGAGCGCCTGATTATCGGTAAGGTCGCTAACGGCGGACCAAAGCGACTGGCCAAGGGCAGCGAGATATCCCGCGAGTATCTCGACGGTATCGATCCCCACCATTGGTTCGACATCCGCATGGCGGGCGAGGATGTCGCGCAGCAACTCGAGTCGCTGCGCGAGGGCCTTGAGCAGACGCGCAAGGACTTCGACCTGGCTTTTGAGGAAAAGCGCAAGAAGCTGACGCAAGGCGACGAGTTGCCGCCAGGCGTACAGAAAATGGTCAAGGTCTACGTCGCGGTCAAGCGGCGTCTCCAGTCCGGCGACAAGATGGCCGGGCGGCACGGGAACAAGGGTGTTGTTTCGCGGATCGTTCCCGTCGAGGACATGCCCTACATGGCTGACGGTCGTTCAGTCGACATAGTGCTGAATCCTCTGGGGGTCCCGTCGCGGATGAACGTGGGGCAGGTTCTGGAGGTCCACCTCGGCCTCGCCGCGAAGGGGCTCGGTTTCCGGATCGGCGAGATGTTGCGCCGCCAGGCGAATGCCAAGGAACTCCGCGACTTCCTTGATAAGGTTTACAACACCAATGGACGTTCCGAGAACCTCGAAGAGTTGACGGATGGCGAGATTCTTGAAATGGCCGGGAACCTTGAAGCCGGCGTGCCCTTTGCGACGCCTGTCTTCGACGGTGCCAAGGAAAATGAAATCAAGGAAATGCTCCGTCTCGCGGGAATGCCCGAGTCAGGTCAGATGACCCTGTTTGATGGCCGCACCGGAGATGCTTTCGAACGGCAGGTTACGGTGGGATACATGCACATGCTGAAATTGCATCACCTTGTCGACGACAAGATGCACGCGCGCTCCACGGGGCCGTACTCGCTCGTGACCCAACAACCGCTGGGCGGCAAGGCGCAGTTCGGCGGCCAGCGCTTTGGTGAGATGGAGGTGTGGGCCCTCGAAGCGTATGGTGCCTCGTACGTCCTGCAGGAAATGCTGACAGTGAAGTCCGACGATGTGAACGGTCGTACCAAGGTCTACGAGAATATCGTCAAGGGAGACCACAAGATCGATGCCGGAATGCCGGAATCCTTCAACGTTCTGGTCAAGGAAATTCGCTCTTTGGCGATTGATATTGATCTTGAGCGTTATTGATACTTGGCTGGCACGGAATAGCACGGTCACAATTGCCCCGGTAGGCACCGGGGTCTGAAGAAATTGGGTTCTCCCCAAACGGAGCGTAAGAATGAAAGCACTGCTTGATTTGTTTAAACAGGTAACGCAGGAAGAGCAATTCGATGCGATTACCATCGGGCTGGCCTCGCCGGACAAGATTCGCTCTTGGTCCTATGGTGAGGTCAAAAAGCCGGAAACAATCAACTACCGCACTTTCAAGCCGGAGCGTGACGGCTTGTTCTGTGCCAAGATATTCGGCCCGATCAAGGACTACGAGTGCCTGTGCGGGAAGTACAAGCGCCTTAAGCATCGCGGCGTGATTTGCGAAAAATGCGGTGTTGAGGTGACGCTGTCAAAAGTGCGTCGTGAGCGGATGGCGCATATTGAACTTGCCTCGCCTGTAGCACACATCTGGTTCCTCAAGAGTCTGCCGAGCCGGCTTGGTATGGTACTGGATATGACTCTGCGCGATATCGAGCGCGTGCTCTACTTCGAGGCGTTCGTGGTTTGCGATCCGGGGATGACTCCGTTGAATCGCGGCCAGCTGCTGACTGAAGACGACTATTTGGCAAAGGTCGAGGAATACGGGGACGACTTTTACGCGGCCATGGGCGCAGAAGGGATTCGTGAGTTGTTGCGCTCGCTCGACCTGAACAGCGAAGTTGACATGCTCCGTTCCGAGCTTGAAACCACTTCGTCGGAGACGAAGAGCAAGAAGTATTCGAAGCGGCTGAAAATCCTCGAAGGGTTCCAGAAATCCGGGATCAAACCGGAGTGGATGATTCTCGAAGTGTTGCCGGTTCTTCCTCCTGATTTGCGCCCGCTGGTGCCGTTGGATGGCGGCCGTTTTGCCACCTCCGACCTCAACGACCTGTATCGCCGCGTCATCAACCGGAACAATCGTCTCAAGCGCCTGCTTGAGCTTAAGGCTCCAGAAATCATCGTCCGCAACGAAAAGCGGATGTTGCAGGAAGCTGTCGATTCGCTGCTCGACAACGGTCGCCGCGGCAAGGCAATGACTGGCGCGAACAAGCGTCCGCTGAAGTCGCTCGCCGACATGATCAAAGGCAAGGGCGGGCGTTTCCGCCAAAACCTGCTCGGTAAGCGCGTGGACTATTCCGGCCGCTCGGTCATCGTGGTCGGGCCACAACTGAAGTTGCATCAGTGCGGCTTGCCCAAGTTGATGGCGCTGGAACTGTTCAAGCCGTTCATCTTCAATCGTCTCGAAATCATGGGCTTGGCCACGACGATCAAGCAGGCCAAGAAAATGGTCGAGATGCAGGAACCCGTCGTCTGGGACATTCTTGAAGAAGTCATTCGTGAGCATCCGATCATGCTTAACCGGGCGCCGACTCTGCACCGGTTGGGCATTCAGGCATTCGAACCTACCTTGATCGAAGGCAAGGCGATTCAACTGCACCCGCTCGTATGCGCTGCCTTCAACGCCGACTTTGACGGCGACCAGATGGCCGTTCACGTACCTCTGTCTCTTGAGGCACAGATGGAAGCGCGGACCTTGATGCTCGCATCGAACAACGTGCTGTCTCCAGCCAACGGAGATCCGATCATCGTCCCCTCCCAGGATATCGTTCTCGGCCTGTATTACGCCACGCGCGAGCGCATCAACGCCAAGGGCGAGGGCATGATCTTCCAGGATCTTGCCGAGATTACCCGGGCGCTGCAAGTCGGCGAGTTGGCGTTGCACGCCAAGATTTCCGCGCGTATCCGGGAATATGAGAAGAACGGCGAAGGAAACTGGGTAGAGAAAATTACCCGTTATCAGACCACCGCTGGCCGTGCGCTGCTGTCCGAAATCCTGCCGAAGGGCCTGCCGTTCAGCGTCCTCGACAAGCCGCTGAAGAAAAAAGAGATTTCGAAGCTGATCAATGCGTCTTTCCGGCGTTGCGGCCTGAAGGAAACGGTTATTTTTGCCGATAAGCTGATGCAGAACGGGTATCGTCTCGCCACGAGGGCCGGTATCTCGATTTGTTCGGACGATATGCTGGTGCCCGTGCAGAAAGGCGAAATCATTGCGGCTGCCGAAAAAGAGGTAAAGGAGATCGAAAGCCAATACACGAATGGTTTGGTCACAAACGGCGAGCGATACAACAAGGTTGTCGACATTTGGGGCCGAACCGGTGACCAGGTTGCCAAAGTGATGATGGAGCAATTGGGCCAGGAAGAGGTGGTCGATCGCCACGGGAAAAAGGTGAAGCAGGAATCCTTTAATTCCATTTACATGATGGCTGATTCCGGGGCCCGGGGTTCCGCCGCACAGATTCGTCAGTTGGCGGGAATGCGGGGCCTCATGGCGAAGCCGGACGGGTCGATTATCGAAACCCCGATCACGACGAATTTCCGTGAGGGGTTGAACGTTCTGCAATACTTCATCTCGACGCACGGCGCGCGGAAGGGGTTGGCGGATACTGCGCTCAAGACGGCAAACTCAGGCTATCTGACGAGGCGTTTGGTTGATGTTACGCAAGACCTCGTGGTAACTGAAGAGGATTGCGGCACAACCAACGGCGTCACGATGAAGGCGCTTATCGAAGGCGGTGAGGTTATCGAACCGTTGCGCGAACGGATTCTGGGGCGCGTGACGATCAATGATGTTGTCAATCCGGAAACGGATGAGACCGTAATCGAGGCGGGAACGTTGATCGACGAGGATCTGTGTGATCTGGTTGATCAACTGGGCGTCGATGAGGTCAAGGTACGAACTCCTCTGACCTGCGATACCCGATATGGCCTCTGCGCGAAGTGTTATGGACGCGATTTGGGACGGGGTAGTTCGGTTAACGTCGGTGAGGCCGTCGGGGTCATCGCGGCGCAGTCGATTGGTGAGCCTGGAACTCAGCTCACCATGCGTACTTTCCACGTCGGTGGTGCGGCGTCCCGGGCGGCAGTGGCCAGCCACGTGGAGACGAAAAGTTCCGGTATCGTGCGGTTCACGGCGTCCATGCGTTATGTGACAAGCGCCAAGGGCGAGAAAATCGTCATTACGCGTTCCGGGGAAGTTGTCATCACCGACGACAATGGCCGCGAGCGCGAAAAGCACAAGGTGCCGTACGGCTCGACCTTGCAGGTGGCGGACGGTCAGCAGGTGAAGGCCGGAACCAAGCTGGCAACCTGGGATCCGCATACGCGGCCGATTATTGCCGAGTACTCCGGCCGGGTGAAGTTCGAGAACGTCGAAGAAGGGGTGACAGTTGCCAAGCAGATCGATGAAGTGACAGGTCTTTCGACCCTCGTCGTTATCGACCCGAAGCGTGGCGGAAAAGCTCAGACCAAGGGATTGCGGCCGCAGGTCAAGTTGTACGATGCCAGTGGTGATGAGGTGCGGATACACGGAAGCGATCACCCAGTCATGATCACCTTCCAGGTTGGTGCGATTATCAACGTGATCGACGGGCAGGAAATTTCCGTTGGTGACGTGCTTGCTCGTTTGCCCCAGGAGTCCGCCAAAACACGCGATATTACGGGCGGCTTGCCCCGGGTGGCTGAATTGTTCGAAGCGCGTACGCCGAAGGATGCCGGCATGCTTGCGGAATACACGGGTACTGCATCGTTCGGCAAGGATACCAAGGGTAAACAACGACTCGTCATCACCGACATGGAAGGGGTCTCGCACGAGTACCTAATCCCGAAAGACAAGCACGTTCTGGTGCATGACGGTCAAGTGGTGAATAAGGGTGAAATGATCGTTGATGGTGCGCCGGATCCCCACGATATTCTCCGCTTGCAAGGTGTTGAGGCGTTGGCGGTGTACATCACTGATGAAGTGCAGGATGTCTATCGTCTTCAAGGCGTAAAGATCAACGACAAGCATATTGAAGTCATCGTCAGGCAGATGCTGCGACGGGCGCTGGTCGTTGATCCGGGCGATACGAAGTTCATTCGGGGAGAGCAGGTGGAGCGGGCGCATATCCTGGACGAGAATGACCAGATGCTTGCTCAGGGCAAACTGCCCGCAACCTTCGAACCGGTTCTCCTTGGTATCACCAAAGCCTCGTTGTCGACCGACTCCTTCATCTCCGCGGCATCATTCCAGGAAACCACACGCGTGTTGACCGAGGCGGCGATCATGGGCAAGCGGGACGAACTGCGTGGTCTCAAAGAGAATGTTATTGTCGGGCGCTTGATTCCTGCGGGTACCGGCTTGGCGTATCACCGGATGAGAAAGGACAACTCGGCCGGCGTGGATCTCGGTGCGGATAACGGCCTCGTTGAAGACTCTTCCACAGTCGCAGGACAGGGTGAGGCCGTTGGTTGACTTGCCTTTGGTTTGATCATAGAATCGCCGGTCTTTGTCAGAGCGCACTAATCAGTGTGCGCGCTTGTTATAAAAAACTTTGCCGAGTCATGTCGTCTATGGCTTGGCTCGTCGCGGGCTTCGTTATTTTGTAAGCGGGCTTGCAGGATTTTAGGGAAAGAGATATGCCGACCATTAATCAGCTGGTCCGTAAGCCCCGCGAAGCGGTGCGCAGCAATAGCAAGGTCCCCGCATTGGAGGGGTGTCCGCAGAAGCGTGGTGTTTGCACCCGTGTTTATACCACTACGCCAAAGAAGCCGAACTCGGCTCTGCGTAAGGTGTGCAAGGTGCGCTTGACCAACGGCTTCGAGGTTATTTCGTACATTGGTGGCGAAGGGCATAACCTGCAGGAGCACTCGGTGGTCTTGATTCGCGGCGGTCGTGTTAAGGACTTGCCGGGTGTTCGCTACCATACCGTGCGTGGATCCCTTGATACCCAGGGGGTCAAGGATCGTAAGCAGAGTCGTTCGAAGTACGGGACCAAGCGTCCCAAGGCGGCGTAAAAACCGCTCTAGTAAGTGGCGGTTCCGATGGGCCGCCGAGTGGGGTGTTGTAGCCCCTCAACTGAATTCATAGTCTGAAAGGTTGTGCCGTCATGCCACGTCGTCGTGAAGTACCCAAGCGCGATATTCTCCCGGATCCAAAGTTCGGCAATATCGAAGTGTCCAAATTTATTAATACCATCATGATGAGCGGCAAGAAGTCTGTCGCCGAGCGGATCGTGTATGGCGCGTTTGACATTATCGCTGCCAAGGACGGCAAGGATCCGCTTGAGGTTTTCGGGTTGGCGATGGGGAACGTGAAGCCGTTGGTTGAGGTCAAGAGCCGGCGCGTTGGGGGGGCTAATTACCAGGTTCCGGTGGAGGTTCGGCCGAACCGTCGTATGGCGTTGGCAATGCGCTGGTTGCGCGAATCTGCCCGGAAGCGCTCCGAGAAGTCGATGGATCAGCGTTTGGCTGCCGAAATGCTTGAGGCGTCGGAGAACCGCGGTGGGGCCGTCAAGAAGCGCGACGAGGTGCATCGTATGGCAGATGCGAACAAGGCGTTCGCGCATTTCCGTTTCTAATGTTTCTTGCCGCCGGCAGCGTTGTGCTGCCGGTCTGCGTTCTTTATCAGTGAAGGCTTAAAAAGTGGCACGCAAAACTCCTATCGAGCGCTACCGCAATATCGGTATCAGCGCGCACATCGACGCCGGTAAGACAACGACGACCGAGCGCATTCTTTACTACACCGGGGTCAATCACAAGATCGGTGAGGTTCACGATGGCGCCGCCACCATGGACTGGATGGAGCAAGAGCAGGAGCGTGGTATTACGATCACGTCGGCCGCGACCACCTGCTTCTGGAAAGGCATGGAAATGCAGTTTCCGGAGCACCGCTTCAATATTATCGACACCCCCGGGCACGTCGATTTTACGATCGAAGTCGAGCGTTCGATGCGTGTGCTGGATGGCGCCTGCATGGTTTACTGCGCCGTTGGCGGCGTGCAGCCGCAGTCGGAAACGGTCTGGCGGCAGGCAAACAAGTACGGCGTTCCGCGTCTGGCCTTCGTTAACAAGATGGACCGCCAGGGGGCGGATTTCTTCAAGGTCGTCGAGCAAATGCAGACGCGCCTGAAGGGCAATCCGGTTCCTGTTGTCATTCCAATCGGTCGCGAAGAGAACTTCGCTGGCGTAGTTGATCTGGTCAAGATGAAGGCCATTATCTGGGACGAGGCGTCTCAGGGAATGAAGTTCGAGTACAAGGATATTCCGGCTGAGCTTCAGGGGGTCGCCGACGAGTGGCGTGCCAAGATGCTCGAATCTGCTGCGGAAGCGTCGGAAGAGCTGATGGACAAGTATCTCGAGTCGGGCGATCTGAGCGAGGCAGACATCATCAAAGGGTTGCGGGCGCGGACGATCGCGTGTGAAATTCAGCCCATGCTCTGTGGCACCGCGTTCAAGAACAAGGGTGTCCAGCGCATGCTGGATGCGGTCATCGAACTTCTGCCTTCCCCGGTTGACATTCCTGCGGTTGAGGGCGAGAACGAGCGGGGCGAGGTCGAGACGCGCGAGGCTTCCGACAGCGCGAAATTCTCCGCGCTGGCCTTCAAGCTGATGACCGACCCGTACGTTGGGCAATTGACCTTCATTAGAGTCTATTCTGGTGTTCTTCAGTCAGGCGACACGATCTATAACCCGATAAAAGGGCGTAAAGAGCGGATCGGACGTGTGTTGCAGATGCACGCTAATAACCGTGAGGAAATCAAGGAAGTTCTCGCGGGTGATATCGCCGCTTGTGTGGGCCTGAAGGAAGTGACCACGGGCGAGACACTTTGCGATCCGGCATCGGTGATTACGCTGGAGCGCATGGAGTTCCCGGAGCCGGTCATCCATATCGCGGTAGAGCCCAAGACCAAGAGTGACCAAGAAAAAATGGGTATCGCGCTTGGGCGCTTGGCGCAGGAGGATCCGTCGTTCCGTGTGCGTAGCGACGAAGAGTCAGGTCAGACCATCATCTCCGGCATGGGCGAATTGCACCTGGAGATCATTGTTGATCGCATGAAGCGTGAGTTCGGGGTTGAAGCCAACATCGGCGCTCCGCAGGTTGCGTACCGCGAGTGCATCAAAAAGGCGGTTGAGCAGGAAGGGAAGTTCGTAAAGCAGTCGGGCGGTCGTGGTCAATACGGACACGTGTGGGTCAAGCTTGAGCCGAACGAAGCGGGCAAGGGCTACGAGTTCGTCGATGCTATCAAGGGCGGTACGGTGCCGAGAGAGTACATCCCCGCTGTGGACAAGGGGTTGCAGGACGCTATCAAGAGCGGCGTGCTGGCGGGTTTCCCTGTTGTCGATATCAAGTTTACGCTTTTCGACGGTTCCTACCACGACGTGGACTCCAACGAAAACGCGTTCCGCATGGCGGCGTCGATGGCGTTCAAGGAAGGGATGCGGAAGGCGTCTCCGACGCTGCTTGAGCCGATGATGTCGGTAGAAGTCGAGACCCCCGAGGACTACATGGGCAACATCATGGGTGATCTGTCGGGGCGGCGCGGTATTGTTCTCGGTATGGAGGATCTGCCGGGCGGCATCAAGGCTATCAAAGCTGAAGTTCCACTTGCCGAAATGTTTGGTTACTCCACGACGGTACGCTCCTTGTCCCAAGGGCGTGCAACCTATTCCATGGAATTCAAGCACTATGTCGAGGCGCCGAAAAATGTCGCCGAGGCCGTGATCAACAAAAAGTAGTACTGGTTTTTTAAGGAAATTTATTATGGCTAAGGCAAAATTTGAGCGTACGAAGCCGCACGTAAACGTTGGCACGATTGGTCACGTTGACCATGGGAAGACGACGCTGACGGCGGCGATCACGACGATCCTGTCGAAGAAATTTGGGGGCGAAGCGAAGGCCTACGATCAGATTGATGCGGCGCCGGAAGAGAAAGCGCGCGGGATCACGATCAACACCGCGCACGTTGAATACGAGACGGAGACGCGGCACTACGCGCACGTGGATTGCCCGGGGCACGCTGACTACGTCAAGAACATGATTACCGGTGCGGCGCAGATGGACGGAGCCATTCTGGTGGTTTCGGCGGCGGACGGTCCGATGCCCCAGACGCGCGAGCACATTCTGTTGGCCCGTCAGGTTGGCGTTCCCTACATCATCGTTTACATGAACAAGTGCGACATGGTTGACGATGCGGAGCTGCTCGAGCTTGTTGAAATGGAAGTTCGCGAGTTGCTCTCCAAGTACGAATTCCCCGGGGATGACATCCCCATCGTCAAGGGGTCTGCCCTCAAGGCGCTCGAAGGTGACGCTGGCGAACTGGGCGAAGGCTCCATCATGGCCCTGGCGGCCGCGCTGGACAGCTACATTCCCACCCCCGAGCGTGCGGTGGACAAGCCCTTCCTGTTGCCGATCGAAGACGTCTTCTCGATTTCCGGGCGCGGAACGGTTGTCACTGGTCGTGTTGAGCGCGGCATTGTCAAGGTTGGTGAAGAAATCGAGATTGTCGGCATCAAGCCCACCGTCAAGACCACCTGTACCGGTGTTGAAATGTTCCGCAAGCTGCTCGACCAAGGGCAGGCAGGCGACAACGTCGGCGTCCTGCTGCGCGGCACCAAGCGTGAAGAAGTCGAGCGTGGTCAGGTGCTGGCCAAGCCGGGTTCGATTACGCCGCACACGCATTTCACGGGCGAAGTTTACGTGCTGTCGAAAGACGAAGGTGGCCGTCATACGCCGTTCTTCAACAACTATCGTCCGCAGTTCTACTTCCGCACGACCGACGTGACGGGCGCGATTGCGCTGCCGGAAGGCACCGAGATGGTGATGCCGGGAGACAACGTGCAGATGACGGTGAAGCTGATTTGCCCGATCGCGATGGAAGAAGGTCTGCGCTTCGCCATCCGTGAAGGTGGCCGCACCGTCGGCGCCGGCGTCGTCGCCAAAATTATCGAGTAACGATTCATCCCCGGGCGGGGGAGTCCCCGCCTGATCGCTCTTTGGAATCAGAAAATGCAAAACCAAAAAATTCGTATTCGGTTGAAGGCGTTTGACTACCGCCTCATTGATCAGTCCGCGCTCGAAATCGTCGAGACAGCCAAGCGGACCGGCGCAGTCGTCCGGGGCCCGGTGCCGTTGCCGACACGCGTGCAACGCTTTGATGTTTTGCGTTCACCCCACGTCAATAAAACGTCGCGTGACCAATTCGAGATTCGTACGCATCTCCGCTTGATGGACATCATCGATCCGACCGACAAGACCGTCGATGCGTTGATGAAGTTGGATCTTCCGGCGGGTGTTGACGTCGAAATTAAGTTGCAGTAAGAGCTTCATAGCGGCTATAATTGCCGACTTAGCCGAGTGGCATCCCGTGATGCCACTCATTTTTGTTTGTACTCGCCGGCCAATCGTAGCCGGCAAGAGGAGAATAACCATGAGTCTAGGCCTTGTAGGGCGCAAGGTCGGCATGACGCGTATCTTTACCGACGACGGTGCGTCCGTCCCGGTGACGGTTCTCGATGTGTCGAACAATCGTGTCGCCCAGATCAAAACGCCGGAGTGCGATGGCTATGCGTCCGTTCAGGTCGCCTTCGGCAAGCGGCGGGCTTCTCGCGTCAGCAAGCCTTTGGCGGGGCATCTTGCCAAGGCGGGCGTTGAGGCAGGTGAGTTGTTGAAGGAATTCGTTTTGTCGTCCGAGGAGGTTTCCTCGCTCAAGCCCGGAGATCAAATCAGTGTGTCGATCTTCGCAGTTGGACAAAAGGTCGATGTGACCGGGCGGACAATCGGCAAGGGCTTCGCCGGCGGAATCAAGCGGCATCACTTTAGTTCGCAGCGCGCGTCGCACGGTAACTCGGTGTCGCACAATGCTCCGGGTTCCATCGGTATGAATCAGGATCCGGGGCGTGTGTTCCCGGGTAAGCGGATGGCGGGTCACCTTGGTGACGTCAACCGCACGCAGCAAAATCTGGAAGTCGTTCGGGTGGATGTCGAGCGGCAGTTGTTGTTGGTGAAGGGCGCAGTTCCGGGCTCCAAGGGGTCGGATCTGGTTGTGCGTCCGGCTGTGAAGGCGGGGGCGTAATGGAACTCAAGCTGATTAATGAGCAGGGCCAGGAAGCCAGTCGTCTTCAAGCATCGGATGTTCTCTTTGGGCGTGAGTACAATGAGGCTCTGGTGCATCAAGTCGTTGTTGCCTACCAGGCTAACGCACGGAGCGGAAATCGGGCTCAGAAGGATCGTGGTCAGGTAAAGCACACCACAGCGAAGCCGTTCCGTCAAAAGGGTACGGGTCGCGCGCGTGCCGGTATGTCGTCGTCGCCGTTGTGGCGTGGCGGTGGTCGTATTTTCCCCAATTCGCCGGATGAAAATTTCAGCCAGAAGCTGAACAAGAAAATGTACCGCGCCGGTGTCGCGTCGATCCTTTCGCAATTGGTGCGGGAAGACCGTTTGGCGGTCGTAGATAGTATTTCCGTCGATGCGCCAAAGACCAAGCTGTTTGCGCAAAAAATCAAAGGTATGGGGTATGAGTCGGTGCTCGTTGTGACCGATCGACTGGAGGAGAATGTTTTCCTCGCTTCGCGCAACCTGCCGAACGTGCTGGTTTTGGAGGTGAACGAGGCTGATCCAGTGTCGCTGATTCGTTTCCCCAAGGTTCTGATGACGAAAGGCGCCGTCGCCAAATTCGAGGAGATTCTGGGATGAATCAACAGCGTTTGATGCAAGTATTGCTCGCGCCTCAGATTTCTGAGAAAGCGACTCATGTTGCCGACAAGCATGAGCAGGTGATTTTCCGGGTTGCGCCGGATGCAACGAAGCCGGAGGTCAAGGCTGCGGTGGAGTTGTTGTTCAAGGTCGGCGTGGAATCGGTTCAGGTCGCTAATGTCAAAGGCAAGAAGAAGCGCTTCGGTCGCAACATGGGCAGCCGGAAGAACTGGAAAAAAGCGTATGTGTGCTTGAAGCCGGGGCAAGAAATCAATTTTGTTGATGGAGGGGCTGTGTAATGGCGCTCATCAAAGTCAAGCCGACTTCTCCCGGCCGTCGTGCGGTGGTCAAGGTTGTCAACCCTGGTCTTCACAAGGGTGCCCCCTACGCTGCCTTGGTGGAATCTCAGTCCAAGAATGCGGGGCGTAACAACAACGGCCGTGTAACCACTCGGCATCAGGGCGGTGGGCACAAGCAGCACTATCGTTTGATTGATTTCAAGCGCAATAAGGACGGGGTGCCGGCGAAGGTCGAGCGTATCGAGTACGACCCGAACCGCACGGCCAATATTGCCTTGCTCTGTTATGCCGACGGCGAGCGCCGCTACGTGATCGCGCCAAAAGGCATGGTGGTGGGGCAACAGGTTATTAGCGGATCCGAGGCCCCGATCAAGGCCGGGAATGCGCTTCCGATTCGCAATATCCCCGTGGGTACGACGATTCATTGTGTTGAAATGATCCCCGGGAAAGGTGCGCAGCTTGCGCGCTCGGCTGGGACGTCGGCTCAGTTGCTGGCCCGGGAAGGAGTGTATGCGCAGCTCCGCTTGCGCTCTGGCGAAATTCGCCGGGTGCATGTGGAGTGCCGTGCGACGATCGGAGAGGTCGGTAATGAAGAGCATAGCTTGCGCTCGATCGGGAAGGCTGGCGCAAACCGCTGGCGCGGAATTCGTCCGACCGTGCGTGGTGTGGTCATGAACCCGGTTGATCACCCGCACGGCGGGGGCGAAGGCCGGACCGCTTCGGGTATGCCGCAGGTCACTCCGTGGGGTCAAAAGACCAAGGGGTATCGTACCCGCAGCAACAAGCGTACGACCTCGATGATCGTGCAGCGCCGTCATAAACGCTAAGGGATAGAGAACTATGGGACGTTCCATTAAAAAGGGCCCGTTTGTCGATGCCCACCTGCTGAAGAAAGTCGAGGCCGTTCGCGCAACGAGCGACAAGCGCCCGATCAAGACCTGGTCACGCCGCTCCACCGTCCTCCCCGATTTCGTGGGTTTGACGATTGCAGTGCATAACGGCAAACAGCATATTCCCGTTTATGTCACGGAAAACATGGTTGGGCACAAGCTGGGAGAATTCTCGCTGACCCGTACATTCAAGGGTCATACCGCCGGCAAGAAGGCTAAGAAGTAAAGGAATGGATATGGAAACACGTGCTATTTTGCGCGGCGTTCGGCTCTCCGACCAAAAGGGTCGGTTGATCGCCGACCAGATCCGCGGATTGCCGGTTGATAAGGCGCTCAATATTTTGACGTTCAGTCCAAAAAAGGGCGCCGGTATCATGAAGAAGGTGCTTGAGTCGGCTATTGCAAATGCTGAACACAATGATGGCGCGGACATTGACGAACTGAAAGTGAAAAGCGTCTACGTCGAAAAGGGCATGGTTCTGAAGCGCTTTACAGCCCGCGCCAAGGGGCGTGGCAACAGGATCGTCAAGCCGACCTGTCATATCTTCTTGACCGTCGGAAATTAAGGAAGAGAAATGGGACAGAAAATTCATCCGACCGGCTTTCGGTTATCTGTAACGCGCGATTGGTCGTCGCGTTGGTACGCCAACAGCAAGAACTACTCGACGATGTTGAATGAGGACGTTCAGGTTCGCGACTATCTCAAGGCAAAGCTGAAGCACGCGTCCGTCGGGCGTGTCTTGATCGAGCGGCCCGCGAGGAACGCCCGTGTGACGGTTTTCTCCGCTCGCCCTGGTGTGGTCATCGGAAAAAAAGGCGAGGATATAGATCAGTTGCGCTCGGCGCTGCAAAACATCATGCGCGTCCCGGTGCACGTCAGTATCGAGGAAATTCGTAAGCCAGAGCTCGATGCTCAACTTATTGCAGATTCTATTACGCAACAGCTCGAAAAGCGGATCATGTTCCGGCGTGCGATGAAGCGCGCAATGCAGAACGCGATGCGGCTTGGTGCGCAAGGGATCAAGATCATGAGCTCCGGGCGGCTTAACGGGGCTGAGATTGCACGTCGTGAATGGTATCGCGAGGGGCGTGTTCCGCTGCATACTTTGCGCGCGGATATCGATTATGCAACTTCCGAGGCGCTCACCACATACGGCATTATCGGCGTCAAGGTGTGGGTGTTCAAGGGTGAGGTTCTCAATCGCGACGAGGCTGCCGATGGCGCGGCGCCCGAGTCTAGTCTCTCCGAAGAACCGGGGCGTAAACCGCGGCGCGTGACCAAGCCGGGCAGTGAACCGGAGCGTGCAAAACGCGCCGTGAAGGGCAAGGCTGAGGCGACGGTAGATGGAGTAAGCGCTGATATCGCGGAGTCAAAGGCGCCAGCGAAACGAGTAAGAAAGGCAGGAACGACTGATGCTGCAGCCAACTAGAAGGAAGTACCGCAAGGAGCAGAAAGGCCGTAATACCGGCTTGGCTACTCGTGGAGCGAAAGTGAGTTTTGGTGAATTCGGTCTTAAGGCCACAGGGCGTGGTCGTTTGACTGCTCGCCAGATCGAGGCGGCGCGTCGCGCGATGACCCGGCATATCAAGCGGGGTGGCCGGATCTGGATACGAATTTTCCCGGACAAGCCGATCTCCAAAAAGCCTGCCGAAGTGCGCATGGGGAACGGAAAAGGTAACCCAGAGTACTACGTCGCCGAGATTCAGCCTGGAAAAGTTCTGTATGAAATGGACGGCGTCGCGGAAGCGTTGGCCCGTGAAGCCTTCGCACTTGCGGCTGCGAAGCTTCCGATCCCCACGACTTTTGTAACCCGACTCGTAGGGTGAAATATGAAAGCCAGTGAACTTAGAGCTAAGAGCGTCGAAGAGCTTAATGCCGAGCTTTTGGAGCTTCTGAAGGCGCAGTTTAACTTGCGCATGCAGAAAGCAACGCAACAGTTGAGCAACCTGAGCCAGATTGGCAAGGTACGGCGGGATATTGCGCGCGTGCGCACTCTTCTTCGTGAAAAGGCGGTGCAACAATGAGCCAAGAGATAAGAAGACGTACCCTTATTGGGCGCGTAGTAAGCGACAAGATGGACAAGACCGTGACAGTACTGGTCGAGCGTCGCGTGAAACACCCTATTTACGACAAAATCATCGTGCGCTCAAAGAAATATCATGCGCAAAATGATGCCAACCAGGCAAAGGCCGGCGATCTTGTTGAAATCCAGGAGGGACGGCCGCTATCGAAAACAAAATCCTGGACGGTCGTCAAGCTGGTCGAAAAAGCAGTTGCAATTTAGTCTTGTGCTTCCGTTGGAATAGGGTATAATCCCGATTCTTCGCGCCCGGTGACTCATTTGCCGGGCGTTTCTGCCCTAAGGGTTCCAAGACTGACCGCGATGGCGGGTTAAGTTGGAGATATAAATGATTCAGATGCAGACGGTTCTGGACGTCGCCGACAATACCGGTGCGCGTTCCGTGATGTGTATCAAGGTGCTCGGCGGCTCCAAGCGGCGCTATGCGAGTGTCGGTGATATTGTCAAGGTTAGTATCAAGGATGCGGCTCCGCGTGGTCGCGTCAAGAAGGGTGATGTTTATAACGCAGTCGTGGTGAGGACGGCGAAAGGTGTTCGTCGTCCTGACGGCTCCTTGGTGCGTTTTGACAACAACGCAGCGGTGCTCCTGAATAACAAGCTGGAGCCTATCGGAACCCGTATTTTTGGGCCTGTGACACGAGAGTTGCGTAGTGAGCGCTTCATGAAGATCGTGTCGTTGGCGCCGGAAGTGCTGTAAGGGGGGGCGTCATGGAGAAGATTCGTAAAGGTGACGAGGTCATCGTTATCGCCGGCAAGGACAAGGGTAAGCGCGGTGCCGTCGTGCGGCGTGTTGATGTCGAGCACGTGGTTGTCGAGGGTGTCAATCGCGTAAAGAAGCACGTCAAGCCCAATCCCGTGAAAGGCGTTGTTGGGGGTGTGGTGGATAAAGACATGCCGCTGCATGTGTCTAATGTTGCGTTGTTTAATCCGGTGACAAAAAAGGCAGATCGAGTTGGCTTCAAGTTGCTTGAAGACGGAAAGAAAGTTCGCGTTTTCAAGTCAAATGGCGAGCAGGTCGGGGTATAGGAGCTGACATGGCGCGTTTGCTGGACTACTACAAAAAATCAGTGGCTCCCGAGTTGGCCCAGAAGTTCGGGTACAAGTCGGTAATGGAGATTCCACGTATCACTAAGATTACCCTGAATATGGGGGTGGGCGAGGCCGTTGCGGATAAGAAGGTGTTGGAGAACGCAGTGGCCGACATGACCAAAATTGCCGGTCAAAAGCCCGTTGTTACGAAATCACGCAAATCTATTGCCGGCTTCAAGATTCGTACCGGCTATCCGATCGGGTGCATGGTTACGCTTCGTGGCCCGAGGATGTTCGAATTTCTCGATCGTTTAGTTACGGTTGCTCTCCCGCGGGTTCGGGACTTCCGGGGTGTTTCGGGGAAAGGTTTTGACGGCCGCGGTAATTACAACATGGGCGTCAAAGAGCAGATTATTTTCCCGGAAATCGAGTACGACAAGATCGATGTGTTGCGTGGCATGAATATCAGCGTCACGACAACCGCTAAGACTGACGAAGAGGCGCGCGCTTTGCTCGCCGCCTTCAAATTCCCGTTCAAGAACTGAGGCTTACATGGCGAAACTAGCACTGATTAACCGTGAAGATAAGCGGCGCAAGTTGGTTGAGAAGTACGCGGCAAAGCGTGCTGGCCTCTTGGCGATCATCGGTGATGTGTCCCGTTCAGAAGAGGAGCGGTTTGAGGCGCAGCAAAAGCTTCAGGCGCTTCCCAGGAACGCTAGTCCGGTCCGCTTGCGGAACCGTTGCAAAGTCACCGGGCGCCCGCGCGGAGTTTTCCGCAAGTTCGGGTTGGGGCGGAGCAAACTCCGCGACTTCGTCATGCGTGGCGAGGTGCCCGGTATGACCAAGGCTAGCTGGTAAGCAGGAGATTATACGATATGAGTATGAGCGATCCGATCAGCGATATGCTGACCCGCATCCGCAATGCGCAGCTGGCCAACAAGCCGTCGGTTGCCATGCCTTCCTCCAAGGTAAAGATTGCCATCGTGAAGGTGCTGAAGGACGAAGGGTACGTAGAGGACTTCGTGGTTTCCGAAGGCGAGGGGAAGACAACTTTGGAGGTCGTGCTGAAGTACTACGCAGGACGGCCGGTGATAGAGAGAATCGATCGGGTATCGAAGCCTGGGTTGCGCATTTATAAAGGTGTCGGCGAGATACCGCGCGTGATGAATGGCCTCGGCGTGGCAATTGTTTCCACGCCGAAGGGGGTAATGACCGATCGCAAGGCACGCGCCAGCAATGTTGGTGGCGAAGTGCTCTGTATCGTCGCTTAAGGGGAAGCTATGTCCCGTGTTGCAAAGAATCCGATCGTACTCCCGCAGGGGGTCGAGGTTGTCATCGGCGGCCTCGATATTACGGTCAAAGGGCCGCTTGGTTCGATCAAGTGTGGCGTGAATCCCGCCGTTTCCGTTGTTAAGGAAGATCAATCATTGCTGTGCAAGCCTGTTGATGGCGTGCCGAATTCCAACGCGATGTCCGGCACGGTGCGCGCTATCCTCGCGAACATGGTGACCGGTGTTAGCAAAGGATTCGAGCGCAAGCTGACGCTTGTCGGTGTGGGCTATAGGGCGCAGGCGCAGGGCGATACGCTGAACCTGACTCTGGGCTTCTCGCATCCCGTTGCGCATAAAATGCCCGCCGGAGTCAAATGCGAGACTCCAACCCAGACGGAAGTTTTGATCAAGGGCGTTGATAAGCAGCAAGTTGGACAGGTGGCTGCGGAGGTTCGTGCTTACCGCCCGCCCGAGCCATACAAGGGCAAGGGTGTTCGTTATGCGGACGAAGTTATCGTCCTCAAGGAAACCAAGAAGAAATAAGGTGCTGAAATGATTGACAAGAAACAGGCGCGTTTGCGTAGGGCCCGCAAAACCCGGGCCAAGATTGCCGAACTCAATGCCGTGCGCTTGTCCGTGCACCGGACGAACTGCCATATTTATGCGCAGGTAATCTCGCCGTGCGGGTCGAAAGTCCTTGCCGCGGCTTCGACGCTTGAATGCGCCGTGCGTAAGGATGTCGCCAATGGCGGAAATTCGGCTGCAGCGGTGTTGGTGGGTAAATTGATTGCAGAGCGTGCCGCAAGTGCCGGCATCCAGCAAGTCGCCTTCGACCGTAGTGGCTACCAGTACCACGGGCGAGTCAAGGCGTTGGCTGAAGCAGCGCGCGAAGCCGGCCTCAAGTTCTGATCGTGCCGGACATAGGATTGGAGTAAGTGATGGCAAAACCGCAAAGCAAGAAGACTCAGCAGGCAGACAAGCCGGATGATGGATTTCGCGAGAAAATGATTTCCATCAACCGCGTCACCAAAGTCGTAAAGGGTGGCCGGATTCTCGGTTTCGCTGCGCTCACCGTTGTAGGCGACGGCGACGGCCGCATCGGCATGGGTAAGGGTAAGTCCCGCGAAGTTCCTGTCGCCGTGCAGAAGGCAATGGAAGAGGCGCGTCGCAAGATGGTTAAGGTCAGCCTCAAGGACGGCACGTTGCACCACACCGTCGTGGGGCGGCATGGCGCTTCCAGCGTGATGTTGCAACCAGCGCCGGAAGGTACGGGCGTGATCGCCGGGGGCGCGATGCGCGCGGTGTTTGACGTAATGGGCGTGACGAACATTGTCGCCAAGGCCCATGGTTCGACCAATCCGTACAACATCGTCCGGGCGACGATTAACGGGTTGCAGGCGATGAACACGCCTGCCGAAATCGCCGCCAAGCGCGGAAAATCAGTCGAAGAAATTTTGGGATAAGTCATGGCTGAGAAGAAAATCAAAGTGACGCTCGTGAAGAGTCTCATTGGCACGAAGCAGTCGCATCGCGCGACGGTTCGCGGACTCGGATTGCGGCGTTTGAATAGCGTCGCCGAGCTGGAGGATACGCCGGCGGTGCGCGGGATGATCAACAAGGTCGCCTACCTGGTTAAGCGCGAGGGCTAAGATGAAACTCAACAACATTCAGCCTGCCGCAGGCGCAAAGAAGGCCGCTCGGCGAGTCGGTCGTGGGATTGGCTCGGGTCTCGGGAAAACCGCCGGTAGAGGTCACAAGGGGCAAAAGTCCCGCGCTGGAGGTTTTCACAAGGTCGGTTTCGAAGGCGGGCAGATGCCTCTGCAGCGCCGGCTTCCGAAGCGGGGCTTTGTTTCGTTGACCAATTCCCGGAACGTCGAGGTTCGTCTTTCGGAGATTCAGAGACTGCCTGTGGACGAAATCGATTTGCTTACGCTGGTTCAGGCAAATCTGGTGTCTGCGCATGCACTCTCTGCCAAGGTCGTGTTGTCCGGCGAGATTTCGCGCAAAGTCGTCCTGAAAGGTGTCGGAGCAACGCGTGGTGCCAAAGCTGCTATCGAAGCAGTCGGCGGTCGTGTTGAGGATTGATCAGCAATTAATGGTGGTGTCTCTTGGCGACTAGTTCTGCGCAGTTGGGTAAAAGCGGGAAGTATGGCGATCTCAAGCGCCGGCTGATGTTTTTGCTCGGCGCCTTGATCGTGTATCGTATCGGGTCCCATATCCCCGTACCGGGTATTGACCCCGCGGCGCTCGCGGAGTTCTTCAATCGCAACCAGGGCGGCATCCTCGGCATGTTCAACATGTTTTCCGGGGGGGCTCTCAAGCGCTTCACCATTTTCGCCCTCGGTATCATGCCTTACATCTCTGCATCGATCATCATGCAGTTGATGAGTCATGCCAGTCCACACCTGGAAGCCTTGAAAAAAGAGGGTGAGGCCGGACGGAGGAAAATTACCCAGTACACCCGCTATGGTACTGTCGTACTAGCTATTTTCCAAGGGATCGGTATCGCCGTCGGGGTCGAGTCCCAAGGGCTCGTCCCCGAACCCGGCATCATGTTCCGTTTCGTTACAGTGACGACGTTGTTGACTGGGACGATGTTCCTGATGTGGCTTGGAGAGCAGATTACCGAGCGGGGGTTGGGAAATGGCATCTCGATCATAATTTTTTCCGGAATCGCGGCTGGCTTGCCCAGCTCGATCGGGGGGCTGCTCGAGTTGGTCCGTACGGGAGCGATGCATCCGTTGTCCGCGATTTTCATTACGGTCCTGGTCGCTGCAGTGACCGCCGCGGTCGTCTTCGTGGAGCGGGGGCAGCGCAAAATTCTGGTGAACTACGCAAAGCGTCAGGTAGGTAACAAAATCTATGGTGGGCAGAGCTCGCATCTGCCACTCAAGTTGAACATGGCCGGGGTGATTCCACCGATTTTCGCGTCGTCTATCATCCTGTTCCCTGCCACAATTGCCGGTTGGTTTGGCGCTAGCGACTCATTGCGTTGGCTGAAAGATGTTGCTGCGTTGCTTTCTCCAGGACAACCGATCTACGTAATGCTCTACGCTGCGGCAATCGTGTTCTTCTGCTTCTTCTATACGGCTTTGGTATTCAATTCGAAGGAAACAGCGGATAACCTCAAGAAAAGCGGTGCCTTCGTTCCAGGAATACGCCCGGGCGATCAAACAGCGCGGTATATAGATAAAATTTTGATGCGTTTGACGTTGATCGGCGCTGCATATATCACTGTTGTGTGCTTGGTTCCAGAGTTTCTCATCTTGAAGTGGAATGTGCCGTTCTATTTCGGAGGAACTTCACTGCTCATTATTGTGGTGGTAACGATGGATTTTATGACCCAGGTTCAGGCATATGCGATGTCGCACCAATATGAGGGGTTGTTGAAGAAAGCGAATTTCAAGGGTGCCGGAGCGCCGGTGAAATAGGATGGCCAAAGAAGACCTGATCGAAATGCAGGGCGAAGTAGTCGAGAACCTGCCCAATGCGACGTTTAAGGTGAGGCTGGAAAATGGGCACGTGGTGCACGGCTTCATCTCCGGAAAAATGCGAATGCACTATATTCGTATCCTTCCTGGAGACAAGGTTACGGTTCAGTTAACACCTTACGATCTAAGCCGTGCGCGAATTGTTTTTCGTGCCAAGTGAAGAATCTCTACGTAGTACTAGTAAGTTGGCAAAAGGCTGGCTGCGCCCGCTGCCGACAAACATCTTAGGAGTAAAACATGAAAGTGCTGGCATCTGTTAAGCGCATCTGCCGCAACTGCAAGATTATTCGCCGCCATGGCATTGTGCGTGTGATCTGCACCGATCCACGACACAAGCAAAGGCAAGGGTAGTCGCTCTCTTCTTTCAGAAGATGGCCGATTACTGTTCATTTACGTTCAAAGATTTGGGGTGAAACGATGGCCCGCATTGCAGGGGTAAATATTCCCAACCACCAACATGCCGAGATTGCCTTGACCGCGATTTTCGGTATTGGCCGTAGCCGCGCGCAAAAAATCTGCGATGCGGCCGGAATTGTGCGCTCGACAAAGATCAAAGATCTGACCGAGGCCGAAATGGAACGCCTGCGCGATCAGGTCGGGACATTCTCGGTTGAAGGCGATCTGCGCCGCGAGGTGACGATGAGCATCAAGCGGCTAATGGACCTCGGTTGTTATCGGGGGCTCCGTCACCGCAAGGGGTTGCCTGTGCGCGGTCAACGTACACGCACGAACGCCCGCACGCGCAAAGGCCCGCGCAAGGCCATTGCTGGCAAGAAGTGATAGGAATTAAACATGGCCAAGACTGCAACCAAGGTTCGCAAGAAAGTTAAGAAGAATATTGCTGAGGGCGTCGCGCATATCCACGCGTCCTTCAACAATACGATTATCACGATTACCGACAGACAAGGTAATGCGTTGTCCTGGGCTACATCGGGTGGCGCTGGCTTCAAGGGGTCACGGAAAAGTACGCCGTTCGCCGCCCAGGTCGCCGCTGAATCGGCCGGAAAGGCTGCTCAGGAGTGCGGGGTCAAGAATATCGAGGTGCGCATCAAGGGGCCGGGCCCCGGACGCGAGTCCTCTGTTCGTGCCTTGAACGCTCTCGGGATGAAGATTACATCGATTACCGACGTGACCCCGATTCCCCACAATGGCTGCCGGCCGCCGAAGAAGCGCAGGATTTAAGGAGAAGGAAAAGTGGCTCGTAATCTCGACCCGAAGTGCCGTCAATGTCGTCGTGAAGGGGAAAAGCTGTTCCTGAAAGGGGAGAAATGCTTTTCCGACAAATGTGCTATTGAGCGGCGCTCGTACGCCCCGGGGCAACATGGGCAAAAGTCCGGTCAGCGACTGTCCGACTACGGTGTTCATCTTCGCGAAAAGCAGAAGATTCGTCGTATCTACGGCGTATTGGAAGGGCAGTTCCGTAAGGTATACAAGGAGGCAGACCGCCGGAAAGGTGTGACCGGCGAGAATTTGCTTCAGTTGCTTGAATCGCGACTTGATACTGTTGCTTACCGCATGGGCTTTGGTGCCTCTCGCTCGGAGTCCCGTCAAGTTGTTCGTCACAACTGCATCTTGGTCAATGGCCGTCGTGTGAATATTCCGTCGTACCAGGTCAAGCCGGGTGATGTGATCGAAGTCGCTGACAAAGCAAAGAATCACCTCCGAATCAAGGCCGCACTTGAAGCTGCCGAATCCCGCGGTTTCCCCGAGTGGATAGAAGTTAACGTCAAGGAAGCCAAAGGGACTTATAAGGCCCGTCCGGAGCGTAGCGAGTTGCCCTCGTCGATCAACGAAAGTCTCGTGGTCGAACTGTATTCCAAGTAATCGAGGCTAGCGCTTGATTGAAGCGAAGCAAAGGACAAGACATGCATAGCAGCAGTGGACTATTGAAGCCGCGCATCATTGACGTACAGAGTTTGTCGCCAGTGCACGCTAAAGTTGTGATGGAGCCGTTTGAGCGGGGGTACGGGCATACGCTCGGGAATGCTCTTCGGCGCATCCTGCTTTCCTCAATGCCTGGTTTTGCTGCCACCGAGGTGAGCATTGAAGGCGTATTGCACGAGTACTCCACGATAGATGGAGTTCAGGAGGACGTTGTTGACATCCTGCTCAACCTCAAAGGCGTCGTGTTCAAGTTGCACAACCGCGAAGAGGCGGTCCTGCAACTGAGCAAGGAGGGCGAGGGCGTCGTACGTGCCGGCGACATTGTCGTTTCTCATGATGTTGAGATTATCAATCCGGAGCACGTGATTGCGCATTTAGCCCCTGGCGGGAAGCTGGCGCTAGAGATCAAGGTTGAGAAGAACCGTGGTTATATTCCGGGAAATCTCAGGGAACTCGGTGATGGAGGAAAGAGCATCGGCAAATTGGTTCTCGATGCTTCTTTCAGCCCGGTTCGCCGCGTAAGTTACTCCGTTGAAAGCGCTCGGGTGGAGCAGCGCACGGATCTCGATAAGCTGATCATGGAAATCGAGACTAACGGCGTGATCGAACCAGAGGAAGCGATTAGGAACGCCGCGCGTATCCTCATGGAGCAGTTGTCCGTCTTTGCAGACTTGGAAGGAACCGCACTGCCCGTCGAGCATCAGAAGGCGGTCCAGGTTGATCCGTTGTTGCTTCGGCCGGTGGACGACCTCGAGTTGACTGTGCGTTCGGCAAACTGCCTCAAAGCCGAAAATATTTACTATATCGGCGACCTGATTCAGCGGACTGAGAACGAACTGCTCAAGACTCCGAATCTCGGGCGCAAGTCCCTCAATGAGATCAAGGAAGTTCTTGCGGCACGTGGACTGACTCTCGGTATGAAACTGGAAAACTGGCCGCCGGCCGGGTTGGACAAATAGTTGCCCGGGCGCAACGATAGGAAGGAAATTATATGCGTCATCGTTTAGGTCTTCGCAAACTCAACCGGACCAGTTCTCACCGACTGGCCATGTTACGCAACATGACCGTTTCGCTCCTTCGGCACGAAACAATCAAGACAACTCTCCCCAAGGCTAAGGAACTGCGGAGAGTGGCGGAGCCAATTATTACCCTGGGCAAGAAGCCGAGCCTGGCAAATCGGCGGTTGGCCTTTGACAGGTTGCGCGATCGCGACATCGTCGTTAAGGTGTTTGACATCCTCGGTCCGCGCTATGCAGCGCGCAACGGTGGCTACCTCCGCATTTTGAAATGCGGCTTCCGCGATGGGGATAACGCTCCAATGGCTATTGTGGAGTTGCTTGATCAGCCCGAGGTGGTTGAATCCGCGAGCGACACAGAAAGCGCGGCGTAGTTTTTTGCGCAGTTGCTGCCAGGTTAACTGGCAGGGTAATCGGGATGTAGTCTAAGCCGGTTGCGTGTGTGAGCACGCAACCGGCTTTTCTAATGGCAGGAGCCGGAATGCTCGTCGAGATGCGAGGCCCCATCGTAAGCCCCCGGCGAAGTCATCTATGAATTGAGGTTTTAGACCG
>Ga0302250_1000481_pt1 | contig 38622 bp, 25 predicted proteins | sample AAG_RA_Asp_MG_FD_193536 | JGI IMG/M metagenome (GOLD analysis project Ga0302250, IMG submission 193536) | Enriched activated sludge microbial communities from anaerobic digester in WTTP, New Holstein, Wisconsin, United States - AAG_RA_Asp | ecosystem: Engineered > Bioreactor > Anaerobic >...
TAGAGAGGCTTTATTGGTCTGTACTTCACTATCAGATAAATCACTTGGACGGTTATAGTCTCCTTTGGTAGAAAGAGAGATGTGTTGGGACGCACCATGGGTTTCGCGATACTCTAAAATAAGTTCTTGTAATTTATCAGCTAGGTTTTTGTTTGCAGGCATATTAGATAATAAGCGCTCTATTATATCCGAAGTCTGTGCGTTACTATAAGATATTGCATTAAGCGCTGCTATAATCTGACAATTTCTCTCTATGGCTCTTTTTTCTCTACCATAAATATCTATCTGTCGGACAAGCCAAGCCTCCATCGTAGGATTGCCATTTCTTTCAAACCATGCCATAGCTATTGTTTCTCTTTTGAAAACTCCACATAAAATATCCTCAAGATAAACATTTATTAATTCAATATCTAAAGAATCCGAACCAGCCGGATGTGTAAATAAATTTCTATCTTTCGTATTAGTATATTGCGGGGCTACTAAACTATGCAGGAAATCTTCTAAAGCTTTTCTTGCCTGTTCATTACCTTGTCTAATAATATTTTTTAGACGAATTATTTCTCTTAAAGTACCTTTTTGCGGATCAAAGTATGCGCTGCTCTTAAAACGCGCATAACGCGGTACATTATGGTTATACACTGCCATAAATTTATCTATATCTTCTTGTTCCCATCTATTAGCAAGTATTAAAGGATCTATATCCTTAATAATTGATTTTTCATTCGTTATGGCAAAATTTGTCCATGCTTCAGGTTCTTTAGGCGCAAATATATTATGGCACAATTCGTGATCAAGTTTTTCTCTAAGTAAAGCTATGGCTGCCCGTTCAGCCGTTCTTCTATCTATTGCTGTTACACCGTCCATGTCAGCTGATATAAATTGTGTACTTGCTTCGTATCGTCTTCTTAAAACCATAAAACCTTGCTCATATTCTGTACTGGAAAGAGTATCTAGAATTTCTACGCTTTCTAATGTTAAAAGTGCTATTATGAATCTTTCATCAAAAGCAATTGTGATCACTCCCTTATCATCTATATATTTTACAGAATTTCTGGCCAAGCGCGGTACAACTGCGATTCTGATTTCCCTACTGTTATTTGCTTCATAAATCTTTTTTCTTACTATTTCTGGCGAATCTTTTAGGACTTTTTTTATTTTTTCTATTAATAAAGCTATATGGGGAGGGGTTTCCTGCTTTGATGAATAGTAAACATCAGGAATAGCTGACTTCTCAAATTCTACCAATTTGCTTAAATTGATAATTATTCCATCCCATTCTCTGCGATAACGGTAGAGATCCTCTGCGTAAACATCACCCTCGCCTGCTTGGCTAAATAAAGCTCTTGTTGTTTCAAAAATTCTATAACCGAAAGCTTTTGCCGACTGTATTGGCCCTTGCTTCCGTGAAACATATATTGTGTTTTCAAACAGTTGAAATGTAAAAAGAGAATTTGAAATAGGCGTTTTTTGAAAAATAAGTACTTCACCATTATTTATTTCTAGCGTAAGCGAATCTGTTTCTATAAGTTTGGCTATAATATCTATGGCTAATATAAATGCTTCACTTCTGCTTTTTTCATCAATAATTTTATTTTTTAGAAGTTCAGAAGCAAGCGCAACGTTTCCATATTCGTTTTTGTTTCTTGTTGATGTTATATTTTTTATAGATAAGCCTCTTTTTAGATAACCGAGAATAGTTTTCTCTATCTCTGTGGTCTCACCAGCCAACCTGCTTTTGTAGGTAGTTTCCTCAGGTGTGCTTTTTGGTTTTATAACAAGATAAGAAAAATTATGTTCTTTAAATAATTTTTCTAACCCGTCCTTATGGAATCCTCCAACAACTATTATTGCTTTTTTACTTTGAAATTTTTTTAATGCAATCTCTATATTTTCCGCAAATGTTTTTTCTCGAAGCTTTGAAATTTCATAAAATTTTACAAAATTATCAAAACATTTTTCCAATTCAGGTGGTTTTATATCTGCTAAACTAATATTAAACGTTTTTTGTAAAGAAGAAATGAAATAGTCTATATTTATTTTTTCTTTATTTTCCAGGGTATATAAAAATTTCTCAGGAGTAATTTTAAAATCAAAAAAATCCTTAAATATACTGTAATTTTTTAGTAAAACTGCTAGTTCTTTTTGTTTTACGCTTTCGCAGTAGTCTTCCGTAAGCGCATCAAATAAACCTTCTATTTCTTTGAAAAGTTCTGTTTTGTTAATTTTATTGCATATCAAAATGTATCCTGAAAAAAGTTCTAAATTTTTGTATTTTTTAAGCAAAATCTTATACTTTTGACACTTATCAATAACATAATGAAAAATATTGTATTTATTGCCATTCTCTAAAACAATTTTTGCTAATTCTTCTGCCTCCATGGCTGATAACAAACTCTTTAATTCCTGCAAAACAAACTCTTTTTCTTCGTTAGCGTTCTTGAAGTTTATTAGTTTTTCTTTATTCTTAGCTTCTAAAAACAAACCTATATTAGGAAATTTTTTTATTTCCTGTTTTTTATCCATACTAAAAAGAAACTCGATATAGGAATCTATTTCTACTGAATTATTGTCATATAAGGCTTTATTTTTATACAGAGCATTAAGAGATTCATTAAAAATGCTGTTTTTTAAATTGTTGAAGGCGAAATCCAGGGTTTGCAGATTATTAGTTATTATTTCCAAATATGGCGTTATGTTTTTGATATAAGTGTTTATATTTTCGCTATACAAATCTTTATCGTCTAAACCATAAATTTTAATCCCAGGATCGTTAATAGCGCTGAACTCTGCACCGTTTATTCTAGCTTGTTCCATAAAGTAGGCGGCAGCTTGCTTTATCACTGTTGGTTTATTAATTTTTAGAAATGGCGATAAATCATATTCGCCTACTCCACCTTCCGGTAGAATCAGATTAAATCCATAATTTGTTTTTAAGTAATCTACAATTTTTGCTATTGATTTTTGTGCGGAAATATTACAATGCGCATCTGTGAGATAAACAATAAAATTTTCGGAATTAAAACATTCTGATTTTTCGATTTCACCTAAAAAGGCGGGTATTTGGATGTCTTTGATAGAAAGGGTTTGGCTGGGGCGCTCCGGAGGGTAAACTGGAAAACCTCCGGAGACCTGGAGGGTAGACGCCCCATAAGCCAAATCCGAAAATAGCGTATTGAAGATAAAAGCACCGCAGATAATACATGAAATAGTACGCATGTATAATCTATGGTACTTTTTGTTGGTGTGCATAATATTCGGCTTGGAAAAATTCCAGTTTGCAAAAATATTATGCTTTGAATTCCAGTTTTCAAACATAGTTTTTTAGCATACTCCCAGTTTTATTTTAAATCTTTTAAAAAGTATTTATATATATAGAGTATATATTCATTTATTTTTGTTTTCAATGATTTCTATCTAACTTTTTTTTATTTAACATTAAGCACAAAATTGGACTTTATTTTAGATTTATTATATTTTCTAACCTAGCAATTCTAACCAGGTTAGAATTTGAGTTTTTATAGCTCACATCTGCACTATAAACTATAATCTGTAAACTAACCAGATGGGGGGGGGCACTCTTAATCTTGGAAAAATGGACGACAGTCTCGCCGAAGCATATCTTCTTTCGAAACTTCTTCTATTGGTGAAGGCAGACACGTTGAAAGTTTGATTTTGCAAACGGTACGGTTGATTACTGTTTTCGCGAGCCTGGCTTGGTAACTGGTATGTTTTTTGCACAAAGAGGACATGTTTCAGGCTGATATGTGGGTATATCAAATCGTATGAGGGATTTCACTTCTACGGGAAAATTTATTTTGCCATCAGATCTATCAACTATTGCTCCTATTCCTACTATTTCCGCTCCGGATGTTTTTACTACATTTATTACTTCATTGGTTGACCTACCAGTAGTGATCACGTCTTCAACTATTATAACTCTATCTGTTTTTTTTATTTCAAAGCTTCTGCGCAGCTTCATAATATTTTCTTCTCTTTCTGTGAAAAGCGACTTAACCCCTAATGCTTCTGCAACACCGAAAGAAACCAAAACTCCTCCCAGGGCAGGTCCAACTACAAGTGTAGGATTTTTGTCATTAAATTTCAAAGCTAATTCCGCACACATTTGTTTTGTATAGTTAGGGTATTGCAATACAAGAGCACATTGCAGGTATTTTTCGCTATGTAACCCGCTTGATAAAAGAAAATGGCCTGTTTTTAACGCCCCTGTTTTATTAAAAATATTTATGATTTTTTCCTTATCCACTTTTTTCTACCTCATCAACAATTTTTTCAGCAGCTTCTTTTATGTTTTCCGCGGCAATTACCGGCCTTCCTACTACGATATAATCGGCTCCACTATTAAAAGCTTCTTTTGGGGTAGTGATTCGTTTTTGATCATCTGATGCAGACCAACTTGGCCTTATGCCCGGGCACACACAGATAAAATCTTTAACAAATTTCTGCTTTATTATTGCCGCTTCCTTTGCCGAGCAAACCACACCACAAAGTCCTGCTTTTTTTGCCAAAGATGCCAAAAAAATAACTGCTTCGTTAACATCTTTTTCAAAACCAATTTTTTGTAAATCTTTTATATCCATGCTTGTTAAAATAGTTACACCCAATATAATTGGTTTATGAACACCGAGTTTTTCCGCCTCTAAAATACTTGATTTTGCAGCCTCTTCCAGCATCGTGGTGCCACCCATGCAATGCATATTAAACATAAACACACCAAGCCTTGTTAGGTTTTTACTCGCCTGGGCAACTGTATTTGGTATATCAAAAAATTTTAAATCCAAAAAAACTTTTGCACCTTTTTGTTGTATTTTTTTTATTAAATCCGGGCCTGCGATACTGAAAAGCTGGCTTCCTACTTTGAAAATTTTAATTGTCGGAAAAAGAACATCCACGATATCTATTGCCTGCTCGGGGTTATCCACATCAAGCGCAACTATTATTCTATTTTTTTTCTTGTCATTGTTTGTAAACATAATTTTTAAATTGTTAAACTTTTTGTTTTTAAGCTCCCTTTTAAATCGGAAATATTTATTATATTATTTTTCTTACAGTAATTTACAATGCCTTTGGAAATTTCAACGCTGATTTTTGGGTCAATAAAATTTGCTGTGCCGATACCAACTGCGCTTGCGCCACATACTATAAACTCTAAGGCATCTTTTGCATCCATTATTCCGCCCATTCCTATTATAGGAATTTTAACGCAATTATACAACTGCCAAACACATCGAAGCGCCACTGGTTTTATCGCAGGCCCACTTAACCCACCTGTCACAGTAGAAATTGATGGTTTTTTTTCTTTCAAATCTATGGCCATTGCCAAAATTGTGTTTATCGCAGAAACTGCATCTGCACCAGCATCCTGGCAGGCTTGTCCTATCTCGCATATGTCTGTTACGTTCGGTGTAAGTTTGGCTATTAACGGCTTATTGGTTGTTTTTTTGACAGATTTGACAATATGATAAACTTCAGATTTGCTTTGTGAAAACATACGGTCTTTATATTTAATATTAGGGCAAGATAAATTTAGCTCAATGGCGGAAACTTTTTTATGTTTATCCAAAACCTTAACTATATCTACAAATTCTTTAGTTGTAGTTCCGGAAATGCTTACAATAAAAACACTATTTTTATTTACTTTCGGTAGTATTTTTTTGACAAACAAATCCAAGCCAGGATTTTGCAGGCCTATTGAATTAATAAGACCCGAATCAGTCTCCTGAATCCTGGGCGGTGAATTCCCGTCTTTAGGATTAAGGGTTATGGTTTTTGAAATGACTGCGCCGATTTTCGCGTTGTCTATGAAGGGTTCGAACTCCTCTCCAGAATATCCAAATGTTCCGCTTACAACAAGAACCGGATTTTTAATTTTTAAAGCGCCTATTTTAATTTCCAGATTCACCATTTTTTGCCTTTTTATTCAAAAACAAGATCATGCAACTTAAAAACCGGGCCGTCTTTACAGGCCAATTTCGTTCCGTTTTTTGTTACTACAACACAACCCTGACAAGCACCAAAGCCACAAGCCATTTTTTCTTCTACAAGCACTTCACAAAATTGACTTTCCCCGATGAATCGCTTCATTGCCTTATACATATTGACAGGACCACATGCATAAATTCTAGAATCTGCAAAACTAATTTTTTTAACTAATTCTGTAGCAAAACCTTTAAAACCTTTGCTACCATTTTCAGTGGCAATAAAAGTTTTGGAGCCGAGTTTTTTAAAATCTTCTTCCAAGATAAGATGATCTTTTGCTCTTGCACCTATTATAACAATAAGTTCAGATTTGCCGACTTTTTTTATTTCTTTTGCTAACGAATACAAAGGCGCTATACCAACCCCGCCGCCTATTAAAATCTTTTTTCCTCCCGAAGTTGGCTTTGAGAAAGAATTTCCCAGAGGACCTATAATATCTAGTATCGCACCTTTTGTTTTTTTACTCAATAATAAAGTACCTTTTCCAACAACTTGATACACAATCGTAAGCAATTTTGTATTTTTGTCATAATCAACATAGCCAAATGGCCTACGCAATAGTAGTGCATCGTCACCAGATATTTTAACATTGAAAAACTGGCCTGAAGAAGGGTCTATTCGAACGCTTTGCCCTAAAACAACTTTGTAAATATCTTTTGCTATTTTTTTGTTAGATAATATTTTAGCCTTAAACTGCTTCATATTACGGCCTCTTTTTTTTGTGATAATCTTGCAAGGCAAAAATACTCAGTTTGCCTTTTTTATATTCTTGTATACCAATAACGGCCGCCATTGCGCCCGGAATAGTTGTTATACAAGGTACGCCTTTCATAACCGCAGTAGATCTTATTTTTCCTTCGTCGAAGAAAGGTCCTTTACCAGTCGGGGTATTTATAATTAAATGGGCCCTGTTCTTTTTTATGTAATCCAGAATATTCGGGCTGCCTTCCTGCACTTTTTTTAAAATTTTAACCTTTAAGCCCACGTTTTGCAACACCTCACCCGTCCCCTTTGTTGAAAGAATATTAAACCCTAAATCAACAAGTTGCTTTGCAAATGGTATTATAGTTCGCTTGTCTTTATCTTTAACGCTTAAAAATACATTTCCTTTCATAGGCAAAATTTGACCTGCCGCAATTTGACTTTTTATAAATGCTTTCCCGAAATTGTTGTCTATCCCCATAACCTCACCGGTAGATTTCATTTCTGGACCTAAAATAATATCAACTCCTGAAAAACGCGTAAAAGGAAGAACCGACTCCTTAACGGAAACATGTTCAGGCCATGCTTCTTTTGTAAAACCTAACTGTTTTAACGACATGCCTGCTATAACTTTTGCTGCAAGTTTTGCCAGCGGAACACCCGTCGCCTTGCTGACAAAAGGAATTGTCCTTGATGCTCTCGGGTTAACTTCCAAAACATACAATATGTTATCCTTTATAGCATACTGAACGTTCATAAGGCCTATTATACTCAACGCCTTTGCCAAATCTTTAGTCGCCGAATTTATTTTTTCAATCATATTTTTGCCAAGAGAATAAGGAGGCAGCACACATGCGGAATCGCCTGAATGCACGCCTGCTTCTTCAATATGTTCCATTATTCCACCGACTACAAAATTTCTTCCATCGCTAATCATATCGACATCTATTTCTACGGCATCCTCGAGGAATTTATCCACCAAAATAGGTTTTTTAAATGATACATCAACGGCATTTTGCATGTATTTTTTAAGCGATACCGGATCATAAACAATTTCCATAGCTCTTCCACCTAACACATAAGACGGCCTTACTAAAACAGGATACCCTATTTTGGCCGCAATTTTTTCGGCCTCTTGAAAAGATGTTGCAATGCCATTTGGCGGTTGGCATAGATTTAGTTTCTTAAGCAATATCTGAAATTTTTCTCTATTTTCGGCTACATCAATTGCCTTAGCAGATGTGCCTAAAATTTTAACGTTCGCTTTCCTTAAATCTTCCGCAATGTTTAACGGAGTTTGGCCGCCGAATTGCACTATAACGCCAATTGGTTTTTCTTTATCGACTATGTTTAAAACATCTTCTGTTGTAATTGGCTCAAAATAAAGTTTATCCGATGTATCGTAATCAGTTGATACTGTTTCTGGATTTGAATTGACCATAATGGTCTCATATCCGATCTCTTTTAAAGCAAAAGAGGCATGGACACAGCAATAATCAAATTCTATGCCTTGACCTATTCTGTTCGGGCCACCGCCGAGGATCATAATCTTTTTCTTTTTTGTTTTTCTCGTTTCATCTTCGTCTTCGTATGTCGAATAATAATAGGGGGTATAAGCTTCAAACTCCGCCGCGCATGTATCAACAAGTTTAAAAGTTGTTTCTAGATTATTCTGTTTTCTTTTTATTCTGACAACTTTTTCATCTACATTTATAATTTCACCTATTTGCCTGTCGCTGAAGCCGTATCTTTTGGCTTGCCTAAAAAGCTCTTTTTTATCAAAAATATTTTTTCCTGCTTTTTTGACAATAGATTCGAACTCAACAATTTGCCTCATATTTTCCAAAAACCATCTGTCGATTTTGGTAAGATTAAAAATTTCATCTATTGAAAAACCGTCTTTTATGGCTTTTTTTATGTAAAACAACCTCTCTGCATTAGGTATTTTCAGGTTTTGCTTAAGTTTTTCTTTTATAGCCTTTTTTTCTGACTTCAAATCCAAACCTGAAATACCTATTTCAAGGCCTCTTAATCCTTTTTGCAGCGCTTCCTTAAAAGTTCTTCCGATCGCCATTGTTTCGCCGACGGATTTCATTGAAGTCGTAAGCCTTGGATCTGCGTCAGGAAATTTTTCAAAAGTAAACCTCGGTATTTTTACAACGCAATAATCTATTGTAGGCTCAAAACACGCCGGAGTTTCTTTTGTGATGTCATTTGATATCTCGTCTAATGTATAGCCGACAGCGAGCTTTGCGGCTATTTTTGCGATTGGAAAACCTGTTGCCTTACTTGCAAGCGCTGAGCTTCTTGAAACACGCGGATTCATTTCTATAACGACCATATCTCCGTTTTTGGGATTTATAGCAAACTGTATATTGCTTCCGCCTGTTTCAACGCCTATTTCCCGTATTATGGCAATGGCTGCATCTCTCATCCTCTGGTATTCTCTGTCAGTTAAAGTCTGCGCAGGGGCTACGGTGATACTATCTCCTGTATGCACTCCCATTGGATCAAAATTTTCAATAGAGCAGACTATAACTACGTTATCTTTTATGTCGCGCATTACTTCTAACTCGTATTCTTTCCAGCCTATAACGGATTCCTCTATTAATATTTCGCTTATCATGCTTGAAGACAGTCCAAGATTTGCTATTTGCTCGAATTCTTTGGAATTTGTAGCTACGCCGCCACCTGTACCGCCTAAAGTAAAGCTTGGCCTGATAATAACAGGAAAACCTATGGATTTTGCGGCATCTCTTGCTTCCTTCATGTTGTAGGCTAAACCACTCTTTGGTATTTTTAATCCTATTTTAATCATAGCCTTTTTAAAATATTCTCTGTCTTCGGCTTTTTGTATGGCTTTGTAATTTGCACCTATCATTTTTACTTTATATTTTTCAAGCACCCCTCGCTTAAAAAGTTCTACGGAAACATTAAGACCTGTTTGTCCGCCAATAGTTGGTAATAATGCGTCTGGCTTTTCTTTTGCAATAATTTTTTCTATAACATCGGCGGTAATAGGCTCTATATATGTCCTGTCGGCAAATTCCGGATCAGTCATAATCGTTGCTGGGTTCGAATTAACAAGCACCACTTGATAGCCTTCTTCTTTTAGGGCTTTACACGCTTGAGTTCCTGAATAATCAAATTCGCAGGCTTGTCCTATAACAATAGGCCCAGACCCTATTAGCAAAATCTTTTTTATATCTTTTCGTTTTGGCATATTATTTTTTATTGTTCTTCATTAAATTAACAAAATGTTTAAACAAATGACTAGAATCGTGCGGTCCAGGCGAAGCTTCGGGATGATACTGAACACTAAAAATAGGCAACTTCCTGTGAGCCATCCCTTCGGCTGTATTATCATTCAGATTTATATGCGTAATTTCTATATTTTTATTTTTTAAAGAAGCTATATCTGCACAAAAACCATGATTTTGGCTTGTTATGGCTACTTTTCTTGTTTTAAGATCCATCACCGGCTGGTTGGCTCCGTGATGCCCAAACTTTAGCTTGTATGTTTTCCCTCCAAAAGCGTGCCCTAGAAGTTGTTGTCCAAGACATATTCCGAATATTGGAAATCTTTCAATAATATTTTTTATTGTTTCGATTGCATAAGTTACAGCCGCGGGGTCTCCCGGGCCGTTCGACAATAAAACGCCATCGGGGTTACTTGATATTATATCTTTTGCACTTGTAAAAGCCGGAACGACAAAAACGCTGCAATTGTTCTTTGCTAGCAGACGTAGAATGTTAAGTTTTACACCGCAATCCAAAACCAAAACTCTAAATTTGCCATTTTTATTAAACCAGTACGGTTTTTGACAGGTCACAAGCTTTACTAAATCCCTTCCAACAAGCCCAGGATATGATTTAAGTTTAGCGGCAAGTATTGCCGTATCATAATTTTTCGTTGAAAGCACTGCCTTCATTGCTCCGGCAAGCCTTATATGTTTTGTAAGTTTTCTCGTATCTATACCTTCGATACCTATAATATTATTTTTAACCAAATATTGCCCAAGAGAGAGACTGCTCCTCCAATTACTTGTAATGCTGCTTAGCTCTTTAATAATAAAAGCCGATACCCAAATTTTATGGGATTCAATATCTTCATTATTTATTCCATAATTGCCTATTAAAGGATACGTCATGGCAACCAGTTGTTCTTTATACGAAGGGTCTGTTAAAACTTCCTGGTATCCTGTCATGCTCGTGTTAAAAACCACCTCACCAAAAGTTTCTCCTTCGCTTGCAAACGATGTACCTACAAACTTAGTTCCATCTTCTAATAATAAAATAGCTTTTTTCATATTTTTAAAAGAAACTTAACTGTTTCTCACCTATATTTTCAGCAGCTACGTTAACCTTGCCGTATACGCCGTCATAACCAGGTGTTACATCAACTTTTGCATTCCTGACATTTAATATTGCATTTGCTATCAAAGAATTGCAGTTCTTTTGTAGCTCTTTTTCATCAGCTTCTACAAGAATTTTGAATTCGTTCCCAAAAATCTGGATAAGCTTGTTATATTCATTTTCTACAGTCATAGTATCCGGGCCAACATTAAAAACTGAGGCTATAATTTCACACAGCGGAACAAAATTTTTATACGGTATATAGTTTTGGGGAATAAAACCCTCTTCTCTGTCACTTAACTCTTCTACTCTATGCATAACTCCTATTGTAAATTTTCTGCCGCAAACAGGGCATATATTATTTAATTCCCTGGCTTCTTTGGGCGAAACTCTTTTATTGCAAAGTCTGTGGCCATCCCAGTGGTATTTCCCTTCTTCTGGAAAAAATTCAATGGTATATAAAAATTTTTTATTATCTTTGGTTTTAAAAATATCTATCAATTCCTTGTAGCCTACTTTTTCTTTAAATACATTCGCTTCTCTTGCAATTTTTCTTGGAGAATGACTGTCCGAGTTGGATATAAGACAGCATTTGTCTAATTTAGACCAGCGCCAATTCATCGCCGGGTCGCTTGAAAGCCCTGTTTCAATCGAATATATATACGCTGTTTCGTCTTCAAAACATTGCTCGAGACTATCAAACCCCGAATTTTCCCCAAAGATAGAAAAATGCGGAGTCCATGCATGTGCAGGCACAATAATTATATCTTCTGAAATAGAACGAAGTTTTTTAACCATTCTGGCACAATCAAGATTAAGTATGGGCCTTCCGTCTACATGCAAGTTCCCATATTCGGCAAGTGTTTTGTTTATTTCAGAAGCTACCTCGAAAGAAGGAGCAAAAAGTATGTTGTGTATTTTATGAGTACGGTCAAGTTTAAAATATATATTTGAAACCTCGGCAGTAAGCATATAGTAGATTCCATCGTTACTATATATCCCATATTCACACGGTTTAAGTTTATTTTTTAGCTCGATAAACCAGAGAGGGTGTGTGAAATCACCCGTACCAAGGAGGTTAACTCCTTTGATTTTCGCCCACTTGCTAAGATTGTCGATATCCATATCTTTGCTTGTGGCACGGGAGAATTTCGAGTGTATATGAAAATCGCAGATAAACATAAAAGGGCAACTTTACTAGGCGATGAAATTTGAGTTTTTCAAAATTATTTTTCCGTTAACTAATAAATCGGTAGCGCAACCTTTCATTTTTGAATTTATAAAAGGTGTGTTTTTACTTTTTGATTCTATTGTTTCTTTTGTAACAACCCATTCACAATCAGGATCAATAATTGTTATGTCAGCCATTTTTCCTTCTTTGAGACTGCCCTTGTCTAAGCCTAAAATCCTCGATGGATTAGTTGAAAGTAGCTCTATTAACCTGGGCCAGCTTATAATTTTTCCGTCAACCAATTTGATAGAAAGAGCCAGAGTAGTTTGAAGGCCAATCATCCCAAATGGCGCATCGTTGAATTCAAGTTCTTTTTCGCTTTCTATATGCGGTGCGTGATCAGTTGCAATCACATCTATTGTTCCATCATTTAGCGCATTTTTGATAAACTTAACATCCTCTTTTGTCCTAAGCGGCGGATTTACTTTGGCGTTCGTATCAAAGGTCGTAAGATATTCATCGGTCAACGAAAAGTAATGGGGGCATGTTTCTGCGCTTAATTTTGTGCTCTTCTTTTTTGCTTGCTTTATAATTTCTACGCTTTCCTTGCAGCTTACATGCGCAATATGCAGTTTCGTACCTGTTAATTCTGCTATCATTATATCTCTTGAAACGATAATACTTTCTACAAGGTTGGGTATGCCGCCAAAACCTAATTTTGTTGAAATAAAGCTCTCGTTCATTACACCATTTCCTGCCAAGTTGCTATCTTCGCAATGAGAAATGACTAAGAGCTCAAGCATTGATGCATATTCCATCGCCCTTCTTAAGACGCCGCTGTTTCTAACGGAATTTCCATCATCTGATATGGCAAGGCAACCCGCTTCTTTTAAATCAGCCAGTTCTGCAAGTTCTATTCCTTCTCGTTTTTTAGTTATCGCACCAATTGGTATAATATTAATAAGGTTGACTTCTTTCGCTCTCTTTTTAACAAACTCTGCGATTCCTTGGCTGTCGCAAGCAGGATTAGAATTTGGCATAGCACAAATTGTAGTAAAACCTCCCTTGGCTGCTGCCCTTGAAGCTGTATATATATCTTCTTTATACTCATAGCCCGGTTCTCTTACGTGTGTGTGCATATCTATAAGGCCAGGCGTAACTATTTTATTTTCTGCGTCTATAACAACCTTGGCTGTTTCTTTTATGTTTTTTGAAATTTTTGAAATTTTCCCATCTTCAACAAGAATATTAATTTTTTCGTCTATACTTTGCGACGGGTCTATAACCCTTGCATTTTTAATTAATATACTCATAAATTTATTTTTCCTTTTCTTCTATAGTTTCACCACTACACAAAAGATATAATACCGCCATTCTAACCGCTACACCGTTTGTAACCTGTTCCAAGATAATTGAATTGGCACCATCGGCTACTTCTTGAAATAGCTCTATACCTCTATTAATCGGACCCGGGTGCATAATCAATACGTCCTTTTTGGCTTTTTTTAGCCTTTCTTCTGTAATTCCGTAAAGCTTTATGTATTCTCTTATAGAAGGAAAATATGTCTCCTTCTGTCTCTCTTTTTGTATGCGTAGAATGTTTATCGCATCTGCATCTTTAATTGCTTCATCTAAATTATAAGTAACATTAACCCCCAATTTTTCTATATCTACCGGTATCAATGTTTTAGGGCCACATATAGTAACTTCGGCTCCTAATTTTTTTAAAGCAAAAATGTTGCTTCTGGCAACTCTTGAATGCGCAACGTCGCCTATTATGCTAATTTTGAGGCCCTCTATTTTTTTCTTTTTTTCGTAGATGCTAAAAACATCCAAAAGCGCCTGTGTCGGGTGCTCATGAGAACCATCCCCGGCGTTAACTACACCTGCCTCTAAATAGCGCGATAACATATAAGAAGAGCCAGGCATCGAATGCCTTAAAATGACAAGGTCAACCTTCATGGCTTCTATATTTTTTGCCGTGTCTTTTAGAGTTTCTCCCTTTACTGTGCTGCTTGACGCCGCCGCAAAACTTACAGTGTCGGCGCTTAATCTTTTGGCAGCAAGTTCAAATGAAAATCTCGTCCTTGTAGAAGCTTCAAAAAATATTAGCGCTATTGTTTTACCGCGTAGTGTCGGAACTTTTTTGATGGGTCTTTCGAGAATTTCCTTAAATGAAAAAGTTTGGTTAAGAATAAGATGAATTTCTTCCTTGGTTAGTTCTTCAATTCCCAATAAATCTTTTCTTTTCCAGATAGTTTTATTCGCCATTGTTTTCCTTCTCCAATAATACAACTTCGTCAATGCCGTCTGCTTCCTCTAATCTTACATTGACCACTTCTTTTGTCGAAGTAGGTATATTTTTACCTACAAAATCTGCTTTTATCGGCAATTCTCTGTGGCCCCTGTCTACCAATACCGCAAGCTGAATAGATTTGGGTCTTCCGAAATCTATAAGTTCGTCAAGCGCACAGCGCACAGTTCTGCCGGTAAATAAAACATCGTCAACAAGCACTATGATTTTATTTGTAATATCAAAGCTTATTTTTGTTGAATGAACAACTGGCTGTTCGGCTATCTGTGTCAAATCATCACGATAAAGAGTAATATCCAAAACTCCCACTTCCGGACTTTGCCCTTTTATATCTTTTATAATATCTGCTATTCTTTGCGCTAAAAAAGAACCTCTACAATATATGCCGACAATCGCGATGCCGTTTATATCAACATTATTTTTTTCCAAAATTTCGTGCGCTATCCTCATAAGAGTGCGCTTTATTTCTTCTTTGTTTAATATTTTTGATTTTTCTTTAAATTGATTTTCCATGCTATCCTTTAAACGGAACCTTAAAGGCTTCCTTTATTCACTTTTTGTTCTTGCTTCTTCAGCAGGGCAAAAAAAATCCACCCTGATTTAAAATATGGGTGGATAAAAAAATACCTTTCTTTGTGCAAGAAAGGTTTCTATTTAGTCTATTTTTCATTTATTCTCCCTTGCTGGTCTCACGGTACCAGCTTAAAAGGTCTGTGAGATACTAACACCTGGCCTTTTTTGTGTCAAGTCTTTTTTTGGTTGTTAATTCCTGCTAAACCTTGGAGCCATTTTTTTATTTTTTCTTCATATCCAATATTTGTAGGTACGTAATATTTTTTATGAACCGGCATATACTCTTGTTTTACGTAGTGCCTTTTATAGTCATGAGCATATTTATAGTTTTCGCCCCTTCCAAGTTTTGAAGCAGATTTGTATGATGCATCTTTCAAATGGTCGGGAACTTCCTGAATACGACTATTTTTTACATCATCAATCGCTTTTTCTATGCCAAGATAAGCCGCGTTGCTTTTAGGAGCGCAGGCTACATAGACGGCAGCTTGAGCAAGAATTATCCTGGCCTCTGGCATGCCTACCATTTCTGCTGCCTGCATACACGAAGTCGCTACGATAACAGCTTGAGGGTCGGCATTGCCTACATCTTCAGAGGCACATATAACAATTCTTCTTGTAATAAACCTGATATCTTCGCCTGCATAAAGCATTTTTGCAAGCCAGTACAACGTAGCGTCAGGATCTGACCCGCGCATGCTTTTAATGAATGCACTGATTGTATCGTAATGCCCGTCCTGATCTTTGTCATAAGATACCATTTTCTTTTGTATTGATTCTTTTGCGATATCAAGCGTTATGTTTATATACCCATTATTATCGGGTTGCGTAGATAATATCCCCACTTCCAGCGCATTCAGGGCTTTGCGCGCGTCTCCGTCGCATATTTCTGAAAGAAAAACCAAGGCCTGTTCTTCTATTGTAGTTTTATTAAAAATTTCGTTTTGCGCGGCTCTTTTTAATATTTTAAATATATCTTCATTCTTTAACGATCTAAACTCAAAAACATGTGAACGAGAAAGCAAAGCAGAATTAATATAGAAAAAAGGGTTGAGGGTTGTTGTCCCAATAAGTATAGGATTGCCGGACTCTATAAATGGCATGAGAACATCCTGCTGCATCCTATTAAATCGGTGTATCTCATCTATGAGAAGCACAGTCTTTTTGCCATTCATTGAAAAAATTTTCTGTGATTCATCTATTATCTGCCGAAGTTCGGCGGTGTTGCTTGAAGTAGCATTTATTCTTTTACAGTTTGATTTAGTTATGTTACAGATAATATTTGCCAGCGTTGTTTTGCCACAACCTGATGGACCATAGAATATAAGCGATGCTACTTGGTCTGAAACAATAAGTCTTCTTAAGAGCTTTCCTTCTCCTATTATGTTTTCCTGGCCTATAAAATCATTTAAGGAAGCTGGTCTGACTGTTATTGCAAGGGGAGCTGTTTTAGGACTGCTTTCTTTTCTGTTCTCGAATAGTGTGTATTGCATAATAAAAAGGTGTGTTTTAATGCCCCGCTTTGCCGTGTAAAGCAATATTAAATTGAACCCGTTTTTTAAAGGTGGGTGCCCTCCTGCCATATCCTAAAACATAACAGAGTTAGGCTCCCTATAAAGCACTGTTGGTTCTAAAAACTACTTTATCACGTGCAAAGCAGGAACAGTTTCATTCTAACACAATATTATTCAGTGTGCAATATGTGCGGACGCCTTTAACGTTTGCATATTGTCTGGAATGGACAATTCAAGCAGTATTGTTCATTGCTATCGTCGGCTAAAAATTCTACTTTCGGATTTAATATTTCTTCTAAAACATTTTTAAGGCTTGGCAGGAAAACGTTATTGATAAAAAAATCTTTTTGTTCTTGATTTTCACCAAATAACTTTTTTTCCTCTGCTTTTTTTATAGAATACAGACTCGCGTTAAGCTCACTTATTTTATAACCCTTTGTTTTATGAAGAAGATATATATAAATAGGAAGCTGAAGCGAACCCATTTTTTCTTTGATTTCCTTTCTTGTACACAAGGCTTCTGTTAAATTATCAACAGACCTAAAAATTTTTTCATCAATATACCCTGTCTTATAATCAATGACAACTATTTCTTTTTTATTCCCGTCTTCCCTCAGATCAACCCTGTCTATCTTACCGGTAAACATGGCATTGCCCGAAGCTATTTCTACCATAAGCGCTACTTTTTCGGGAAATGTTTCTTCTAGGTGCAGGATTTTTATTTTTCCGTTTCTTTCACTTTCCTTTTCAAATAGCTTCATTAGCCTGTATTGCATAATTTCTTTGAGCATGAAAAAATTACCTGTTGTATTATTCTTAAATCTTTGTAAAAATTTTTCTTCCAATATGTCCAGCATCTTTTTTTTATGATTATTTGTTAAGCGCATTGTTTTGCCTTCAAATTCGTTAAAAAAATTATGTAAAATTTCATGTATACAATTTCCTATTTCTGTATATTCAGCTTCAAGGCTTATATCTTCTTTTTCTTCCAAAGATAATATATATTTACAATAAAAACGCACTGGACATTTTATGTATGTATCTATTGAGCTTGATGAAAATACAAAATTTCCTAATCTATCTATAAGATCCTGGTCTTTTTTTATACTGACCTTATGTTGCCCTATGTTTATCTTGAATTTAGTTTCTTTTATATCGAAAACATTTAAAGATTTTTTTTCTTTTTCCTTGTTCCATACTATCTGTTCGATAAACCTGCTTCGTTCTTTTTCATCTGTTTTCTGATATAAAAGAAATGCGTTTTGGGCACCCTCTACCATTCTTGAAAAATGATACCTAAAAATTTCATTATTTTGTTTCTCGGCAGGTAATCCAAGTTGTTCAAAAATACCTATCGGAATTATAGAATTATACTTTTTTGAGGTAGGCACAACACCTTCGTTGACATCAAGCAAGATTATATTATCAAAATTAAGCATTCTTGCTTCAAGCATACCTAATATTTGTAAATTTTCTATAGAACTTCCCTCAAACGGCACTGTAGAATGAAGCAAATGGGACTTGAAAATTTCATATAGGGTTTCTTTTTCTGAAAAATGTTCTTTGCTAAAAAGTGATTTTTTAAAATCTGACATAACCTGGAAAAACTGTTCAAATATTTCCGGCGAAAATGCATAAAACCAGGCGGGACTGTTTTTAAAAATAAAGGAAAAATTTTCATCAAATTTCCTGGCAAGTTCTGAAATAGTATCGACATTTTCAAACGCCCGAAAAAACTGATTGTGAATAGCCTTTAAATGTTCCTTAAGCTCGTCCTTATCTTTTATGCTTTTATCAAGGCTGTTTAAAATTAAAAAAGCTTGTTTAAAAATTTCCTTATTGTTTTCTATCTCTTCGAGCGAGATGAAAGGTTTTTTGGTAATTTCGGATATTTGGTTCACGCCTAAAAGTACTTCTTCGATTTTATGAATCAACACCCTGGTATAGGTAGCGTCTTTTTTATCATGTCCTATATTTTTTATATATGGGTGCATAATAAGATTGAGATAATCTTTAGTATAGTATTGCCCGTCTGTATAATTTATTTGGCATTTTACTACAGAGTCTAAAAGCGTATATATTGGTGTTCGCGCAAGCGGATAACCAATTGAAATATTATATTTTGAATCGAATTTGCTAACACTATTTAAAAGAAGCGGCATAAGGGCGTTTTCTGAAGGTAAAACTACCGCTGTGTTTTTTAAGCTTTTTAAGTTTTTAATAATATGCCCGGTACAAACAACTTGAGAATGAGTGTCAAAACACGAAAAAATCTTAACGTTATTCTTATGCTTCTCTCTGACATATTCCGGAATTACCCCCATAAATTTTATTGTATCATCTAATATGTCCCATTTTTCATGATTCTTTTGCAATATCAAACAAGCTTTTTTCCGGTCAATAAGATTTTTAATAAGTTTTTTTTCGCATCCTGTCAAAGCAAAAAATCCTGCAAAATAAACCCTGTCGTATTCTTTGATATAGTCTTCATCAATATGTGAGCAAAAAAGCATATTAAAGCCCGGAGTAGTCAGCTTATAATCGCTTAAAGCTTGGTGGTATTCTTTTCTTATAGATATCAAATTTTGAAGCAGTTTATTTATTTCTTCGGGGACTTCATATCCGATCTGAGCATTTTTTTCAATGCTCACCAAAGCTTCATTTGATATGTTTTCCTTATCCAGCCTGTCCAACAGACTGAATATTTCTTTACCCCACATGAAAAATCTGTCAAACTTTATTGATTTTTCCCATCTGAATATATCAGGAGAAAATTTATCAAGGATTTTGTATATTATCCAGGAACCGTCAAGGTCATTTATTTCTCGGCATTTATTTTCTTTTTTTGAAAAAATAAAGCTTGCAAATTCAGATGTCGAAAACACTTTCGGCGGAAAGAAGGGCTTATTTTCTAATTTTTTAGAGAGGGCGTTTGCCAGATACCTGCCCGGTCTTTTACTCGGAAAGATTACGCAAATATTCGAAAAATCTGTTTTTATCGGATTTTCTTCCATAATCAAATCCGATAAAAAATTGATGAAATTTACACCAAAATCTAAAATATACGCGTCTTTCATAGGTTTATCTCGTAAAAAATATTTTCGTCAACATATAACAGTATTCCATTTGTTACTTTTTTCGAAAACGCTTGTTTTGCCAAACTTAAATATTCTTTTATCTGTATCTCGTGCTTGTTTAAATGTTCCTTCCCGGTTTTGTATTCAATAACCGTACAGGCATCTTCGGAAACAATAATCCTATCGGCTCGTTTTATGTTCCCATTTTTATCTGCGATTTCTTTTTCGTTATAAACTTTTTCATTTTCTGCCAGATAAAAAAATTTACGAAGCTTTTTGTTTTCCATAATTTTGGAAATTGTTTCCGAAATTTCATCTTCTATCCCGCAGCACCCGAACAAATGGCAGGCGGTTTTCGCTTGCTGCATAACGTCTTTTTTATAATTTTTACTGTCTGAAAGGTTTTTAAACGAGGCCAATACATAATGAACGATATCTCCCTTTGTCGTAGCACCCTCGCTTTTATAAGTTGTTACTGCTTCTGGGGATGTCAACTGGGCGCGGACAGCATCCTGCCAGTGCAAATGTTTTTTATTTATAATTGGTGATATAAATTTTTGTTCCTTTTCAGCTTCTTTTTGCTTGCGTGTTTTTTCTCCGTATGAAAATTCCTCATTTTCAGTTTCAAAAAACAAGCTTCTGAGAATATTTTTTTCTTTGTTTATCTTTTCCGGAATTAAAACATACAATTCGTCTTCTGCCCTTGTAGCGGCAACATAAATTAGATTAAATTCATTTAAAAAAGTATTCAGATACTCTTTTTCATAAATTTCATCAAGCTTACTAGAAACTCCGCATATTGCCTTATTTATATGCAAAAGATTTAAATTGTCTTTTTCTTTTGCAATCAAAGCATTAAAACCTGCACCTTTTATGCCAACTTTTATATCAACGTGTAAAAAAGGCAAAATAACAACCGGAAATTGCAACCCTTTTGCCTTATGCATAGTCATCACTTTTATTGCATTGCTTAACGAAGGAAGCTTTACCATGAAATTCTCGTCATCTTCTTTTGCCTTATCCCAAAAATCCATAAAATTTACAAGATTACTGTCTCCGCCTTGTTCTAAATTGTTAAGAATTTCTAAAAAGTGCATAAAAAATCCTGTTAAATTATCAAAATTTTTCCAGATATCAAATTTTTCAATTATAGAACATGTCAGGTCATACGGAGGCAGAAACCCCACCTCTTTTAAAAGTTCGCCGAAATACTTATTCCATATGCTTGGTTTCCATTTTTTAAATTCAGTATATAAAAAGGTCTCTTTTTTATGGCGCACTTTTCTTAGCCATTTGTGGATATCTTGGCTATTGATTTTTGTGGCTTTTGAAAAAATATCGCCTGTGATAAAAGCAGCAAACGCTAAGTTATTGATAGGTGAATGCAGAAAATACAAAAAACTTACCAGATCTTTTACAACTGGATTTTGTTTTATATTAACTGTCCTGTATGATTCTACAATTTTTCCGTTTTCTATAAGAAAGCTTGTAATGTCTGAAGCTGTTTTATTATCGCGGGTTAATATCGCTATATCGCTGTACGAAAACCCTCTATTCGATAAGTCTTCTATGATTTTAAGAGTATAATCATTTGCGCAGTTTGCTGATTCATCTTTTTTTTCAGCTTTAATCACTCTGCACTCTACGTAACCTCCGTCTTTTTGTTCACTTATGGCCGCTACCTGTCCGGATTGGTTAAAAACATCGGAAAGAACATTTTTGTGTTTGTTTATAATGTCTTTACCTGCACCTGCCCATTGCAACAGATGATTACTGTCAAAAATTTTATTGTTAAACTCGACTATTTTTTTTCTGCTTCTATAATTTAAATCTAAATTATCGTGAAAAAAAGAAAATGCTCTGTGCGAAAAACTTTTTTCGACTTCATCGAATATTTTAGCACTACCACCCCTAAAACCATAAATAGCTTGTTTTTTGTCACCTACATAGCATAGAGAACCGCCGCACGATATTGCTTCATCTACAAGCGGTTTTATGTTCTCCCATTGGATAATGCTCGTATCTTGAAACTCATCTATAAAATAATGGTAAAATCTCTCAGAAAGCCTGTAATAAATTTCTGGTATGATGTCTGGATTAGTTTTAAATAAATCCACAACTTTTCTGTTCAGTTCGCCTAAAAAGAGCATACGATTTTTTTCTTTTACTTCCTGTAAGATATTTTTTATTTCATTGAATATATCCAGATAATAATTAAACTTTGAATATGAATATGTTTCAATAAAGAATTTATTTTGTTTTTGTATCTTCTCCCAGGTATTAAAAAATACGGATGAAACATTTGCAGAATTTTTTTTGAGAATCTCGGAAGCATCCTCTTTTTGAAGCCAAGACTTTAAAGTCGATACCATTTTAACACCGGATAGCTCCAGGGCTTTAGAAAGAGCGCTTGCATACTGTGCTTTCACTGCGATTGATTCACTGCCAATAACATCCAGCAGTTTCCTGATTAGGTCTTTGATATTTTTTTGTGTTGTTGTAAAATCATTGTTTTTTCCATACCTAGCAAAATAAAGTCCGCTGGAATCCTCCGCCTGCTGCATAAATTTTACTGCCTCTAATATGTCTTTTTTGGGCAACCAGCTATATCTTTCTTCTATCTCAATATAATTTTGCAAAAAATCTAAAAATATTTTTTTATTTTTTTCGCTTTTTGTTATTGTTTTTAGGATGCTATCCAGCGCAAACTCTTGATAAAATTCTATGTCTTTCTCCACTTCATAATCCAAGGGTACATTTAACTGCAAGGAACATGCATCAACTATATTTTTGCAAAAACTGTCAATAGTCCTGATTTGAAATTCTCCATAATTACGCAATATTCTTTCAATATAAGTAGCTGCTTTTTGTTGTATTTTTTTATCATCCACCATAAGTACCTGCTTTAAATTAGCCGCATCGAATTTTGCATCTCTGTTGTCGTCAAGTGCGATGTGTTTCAGCCACTCCATAATACGCTCTTTCATTTCAGAAGCAGCTTTGTTTGTAAAGGTTATAGCTAAAATATTATTAATATCGGAAAAGGGTATGCTATCAGATAAGAGAAATGTAAGAATTTGTTCCGAAATTTTGCGGGTTTTTCCGGCACCGGCAGATGCCTGTATTTTATAGATATGCGGAAAGATAATTTCACTCATTTGGGGAATTAAATTTCTGTATCTGATATTTTGTACAAAATGGCTTTTTCCTTCAAGGTGACAAAAGTGGCATATGCAATAGATTCCAGGACAGCCGTGTTTCCATCCTGGAAGTTTTTGGGTATTATATCGCTCTTGCGGTAGGATTTTGCAACCAAAATAATGAATAACGTACTATCATCTAAAAACGCAGACTGATACGAATGATGATTCCAATCGCTCCCTATAGAAATAAAAATTTCTTTGTCGTAAAACTTTTCTTTTAAGATATGATAAACTTTTTTTTGTTTTTCCATATCCAAATCAAAATAAAAAACCAACTCGATAAATTTTATATTTGTATTCAGGCGGGCATTAATTTGCTCGAGAAGTGCGTTTAGACTTATCTGACATGGCTCTGGCATTTTAGTTTTTTCAAGCTCCTTCATTTGCTTCTTATACTCTTCGACATATGGCTGGTTAACAAAATTAATTTTTTTATAATATGCGAAAAGAGCCACAAAAAATTGCAGAAACACCATTGCAGACATTATGTATAATATCGGATCTTTACCAAAATTCGGCACTTCGATTAATGTAAAATAATCAGGGCTCTGTTTTTTGTCAGAAATTATTTTTGTTTTAACTTTAAAATTTGTATTTTTTGAACCCAAGCTTTCTTGGAAAAGTTGTGTGATCCAAGTGTTAAAAGGTTCTTTAAATTTTTTTCTTACTAGTATCGAAAAATACCCTCTCTTTAAATCTTTTAAGGAAGAGGCTAGCTTGCAAGCTTTTTCCATGCTCTCTTTGCGTGTTTTTATGTATTTTCCCCATAATGCTTTAATTTTATTAATTTTTCCACCCCATATAATAAAAAGCGGGATTAAAAATATTGCGGTGTGAGGGCAGGTAAATCTTCCGCCGATATCATTACCATGATTGACCTGTATCGGCAAAGTGTGCACTTTTTCCCAATCTCTCGAATAGATTTTTTCAAAAGAAGATGGGTCTGCCAGCCACAGGAAATGTTCATGCCACTCGTTTTTATATAAATTCTTTAAGCAGTTTGCAAGTCGATGCGTCTCAAGCGTCGTGCCGGACTTGGTAATAGGTACGACAAGAAGATTTTTCTTGTTCTTAATATTGGATATAATTTTATTTAAGGAATATGGATCTAGGCTGTCAAAGGTATGAATATTTTTTGTTTTTGTAAATTGCGCCAGGACTTTAATGCCGTTTATTGACCCACCCATACCGATAAAAACGAATTCTTTTTTGTTTTTGGCAAGCAGTGAAAAATTTTGGAAAAACTTTTCTACTGCCTTGAAATCAGGAGGAATGACCCAGCCCAAACGAGAATTTTTGTCATCATGACCAATAGTTAAAAATATATTATTGCTTAATGGCTTAATTTGCAGAGCCGCGGAACATAAATTGGAAAGGATTTTCTTATCCATACTGGCCTATTATACCCCAAATACTATAGGCAACAAATAGAAAAAAAATAATACGGTTCTACGCTATTTAATTAGGTTTTATCGTTTTAAGATTGGGTATAATTAGTTCTGAACGCAGAAAATTTACGACAGCCACTGAAGGTGGATGACAAAAAATTTTAATACCAAATATTTAAATCCTGAATTTCTCTATCTCGCCTTCAGCCAAAGGACTGACCTTTAACAACGTCTGTTTATCTTTTCTAACACTATTGATATTTATGTTGTTTATTTTTTCGTCACAATAACGCGCCAAAATACTACCGGCCAACAAAGCAAGCCCGCTATCAAATTCTCCGAAACCAACCGCTATAGGACCTTTTGTGCCAACGGGAATGAATTTTATTGTTTCCTCATTACAAAATTGATCTATTTCAAAATTTTCTTGCTGATTTCTCCCGACTATGAGTTTCGTTGAGTCGCTAAGTCTAAAATGACGCCCTATTTTTAAAGCTCGCACGTCGCCGACAGAAAAATCGCAAGAGTGTTCCATCAAATCTCTAGCTCTTTTTGCAAAACCAGGATCAGTAAGAAGGCAACCTCCTGCCGGACTTGAAAAACCTTTAAGATTGAAAATTTCTGCTAGCCGGAATTGCTCTTTTCTGCTACGTCCTATAATTGCTAACAATTTTTCCCTATCGATCCATTTTTTCTCTTCTGGTATTGTTATGTCTAATGCCTTCGCTGAAAGGGGCCGTAAAATGAACCCTTCCAGGCCAGATTCTCTTTCTATTAGCTTTAAATTGGATCTGCCCTGTGACATAGGCCTTTGGCCGAGAACCTCTCCGCTTATTATAAAATCAGCGCCTAAATCTTTCATATATTCTTTTGTTTTTTTAAACATGAGTATTTTGCAGTCAATACAAGGGTTGATGTTTTTCCCATAGCCATGAGCTGGATTTTTTACCATATCAATGTGTTCTTTGGAAATATTGATTGCTTTTATTTCTATATTCAATTCTTTGGCTATGATTTCTATTCTCTCTGATCTATCTAAGGTTTCGCTGTTAAAAATAGAAATAAAATAAAACCCTATAACTTCTATGCCCTGGCTGGTAACTGATTTGACAGCCAGCATGCTATCCAACCCACCCGATACAAGCGCCAATGCTTTCATCCTAAAACCTCTTTTTTTGATTCGTTTTTCTTAAGGCTTGGGCCGCATCCTTGCGCAATAGTTCTGCCGAGAGAACGTACAATTCCTTCAAGACAGGCACGGCAGCTAGACGGTTTCTCGGTAAGACATATTTTGTTGGGATATAACTGGTAATATTCTCTGTATTCTACCGGGGTTAAATTAGGCATTATTACATTTGCACCGCATTGTAAAGCTTTTTGCCTTCCTTCAATCTCTATAGAACCAACAGCTGTTGTAGCCGGTATATGAGTATTTTTTGTGACAATCCTTGTAACAGCTACGGTTTTTAACGTATCGATTAAACTGCCGCATTGCGAATCTTTTAACGGTGTATCCGGATGCGGTATGAAAGGACCTATACCAATCATATCAAGATCAAGGTTATACATAAATAAAATATCTTCTGCTAATGTTTCTACGCTTTGCCCCGGTAAACCAACCATGTTTCCTGAACCGATTTCATAACCTAAAGTTTTCAGAAAATAAATACACTCGAGACGTTTTTCATAAGAAGAATCCGGCTTTAACTGACAAAAAAGATTTTTGTCTGAAGTTTCAAATTTTAAAAGATACCTGTCAGCTCCGGCCTCCTTGAAACTCTTGTAATCTTCAAATGTTCTTTCGCCAATGCATAATGTAACAGCACACTTTAATTCTTTTTTGATTCTGCTAACAAGCCTGCACAAATCTTCAATTCCGTAATATTCGTCTTCCCCCGACTGGAGAACTATTGTCTCGTAACCCAAATCAGACGCCTTTAGCGATATTTCAAATATTTCATTGACGCTTAAGCGATATCGAGTCAGCTTATTATTACTGCGTCGTAAACCGCAATAAAGACAATCTCTTTTGCAATAATTTGAGAATTCAATAATACCTCTCAAGTGGACCTCGTCTCCGCAATACATTTTACGGGTCTGGTCAGCTTCTTGAAAAAGTGCTGCTTCTTCTTTATAAAAATATTGAAGGATTTTTTCTTTTTCCATTTTATTTATATTTAAAAATAAAGGTCTCTTTCCCCATTTTGTATTCTTTTATAATATTCTATAAACTGATTGAACACAAGCGGCATATAATTTTTAACCTCATTTATTTCTTTTTCTATGACATGTTCCGCCGATGCTTTTGTAGCCGGACTCGCAAAATCATCTATCCATTCTCTAAAAGTTAACACTGCATTTAACTTGCAAAATTTCCCTTCTTGACCATTTCTTAATAAATCCATTATGCATTTGCCTGTCCTGCCGCATCTGTAACCTGCCGTACAAAATGACGTAATATATCCCATATCGGCAAATTCTTTGATTACTTCATCCAAACTTCTGGTATCGCCTAACAAAAACTGCTGTTTTTCAGTTTCTTGCTCTTTTTCTCTCTCGCCATATGCCCCTACACCTATCTTTGTAGAAGCGTCTGTTTGCGTTATACCTAAAGATATTGCTTCACGCCTTATAGAAGCATTTTCTCTTGCAGTAATAATCATGCCTGTATAAGGTATCGCAAGCCGTATAACCGTAATAAGTTTTATAAAGTCATCGTCCGAAACCTTGTATTTTGTATTTTTTATAAAAGGAGAATTTAAAGCCGGCTCAAGTCTTGGAAAAGATACAGTATGCGGACCTATTCCGAATTTTTCTTCCAGCTCAAGCGCATGATACAGAAGCCCCATTACTTCAAACTTCCAGTCGTACAATCCAAAAAGCACTCCTATACCTACATCATCTATCCCAGCTTCAAACGCTCGATGCATACAGTATAACCTCCAGTTATAATTTGACTTTATTGTACCGGCAGGATGCAAAAGTTTATACCTATCGTGGCTATAAGTTTCCTGAAAGACCTGATAAGTACCCAAACCAGCTTCTTTTAATTGTTTTAGATCGCAAATGCTCATAGGCGCTGCGTTAACATTCACCCTGCGGATACATCCATATCCGTTTTTTGTTTTTATTTTTACGTTATAAATAGTATTTATAGTTGACGCTATATAATCTATATCTGAAGAAGGATGCTCGCCATAAACAACTATCAGTCGTTTATGTCCTATTTCGCCAGCTAATACTTGTATTTCTTTTACTATTTCATCTTTACTAAGCATGCGTCTTTTTGCAGACTTATTATCTATTTTAAAACCGCAGTAGGCACAATTATTTACACATAGATTCGAGAGATACAAAGGCGCGAAAGTAACGATTCTATTGTCGTAAACTTTCTTTTTTATTTTAAGCGCTGTTTCTTTCATTTCACCAAGAATTTTTTCATTATTCACGTTTAAAAGCGTAGCGGTTTCATCCGGGGAAAGAGTTTTAATTTCTAACGATTTTGAAAGAATATCCCTGATTTTATAAATATCTGCAGCACAATTCTGACTGAGTGTTTTTGTAATGTCGGTATCAGAAATAAAGCCTTTTCCTCTATTGAGATATTTCTCTATTTCTTTTTCGACTATTCTTCCTTTTAACCAATTACCAATATTTTCAGATTTAACAAACATTTCTATAGTCCTTTTTGATTTTTATGGCTATTCTTTTCCTAGGGCCGATTTAACCGAAACTCCTTCTATTCTGCCAAGCTTTCCTGTCAACGCTCCTATTTCGTCTGTGGTTGCATTGACAATAAGTGTAATAACGCTTAATTTTTTTTCTTTATAGGGAATGCCGGTTCTTGCCAGAATAAGATCGCCATATTCGGAAAGTACCAAATTTACTAGAGGCGCCTGTTTTTTCCTGTCTCCAACAATGATACCTACAAAACCCAACCTTTTTTGCATTGTTATTCTCCTTTTAAAGTTTTTGCTGTTGGCGAAGGCGGACTTGTCTCGTCGAAGCCAAAGACGAAAGTACTTTGGCGAAGGCGGACTTGTCTCGCCGAAGCCAAAGACGAAAGTACTTTGGCGAAGGCGGAAAAAAATCCCAACTTTTCTATCCTACGATAAAGTTGGGATTTAAAATTATTTTATCCCTTAGCTCAGACAAATAGTCCTTACCGCAGGTTGAGCTACGCGTCATAAAACCGCATAGCGAAATCCCGTACCGTACGCCGCAGGCGTTCTGGTGCGGGGTATAATTACATTATTTTTTGTAAAGCGGCTTTGGTTTATAACGCGTATGCAAAAGTTTATGGCATTTTTCACTTAATGGTCTTCCCAGAAATTCTTCATAAAGCTTTTTTATAAACGGATTTTCATGGGCAAAACGTAATTTTTTAGTATCGTCGTCGGAATACAATCCTTTTGCTCGCGCTATTCTTAGCTCATCAGTAACACCATATGGCTGCCCGCCGCCGCCAACACAACCGCCTTCGCATGCCATAACTTCAACAAAATGATACGGCAACTCTCTTTTTTCTAAAATAGCCTGTTCTATTTTTTTAAGCACATACTCTACATTGTTTAAACCATGCGCAACGGCAAGTTTGATTTTGTTCTCTTTAATAACAACTTCAGTTTCTTTAACGCCTTTCAAGCCTCTTACATTTTCAAATTTTACCTCTTTTAAATTTTCTCCTGTTATAAAATAGTAAGCGGTTCTTAAAGCTGCCTCCATTACTCCACCTGTTGCGCCAAAAATAACACCCGCACCTGTGTAATCTCCTAAAATATGATCGCATTCTTCATTGGGTAAATTTATAAAATCTATTCCTGCCTGTTTAATCATACGGGCAAGCTCCCGAGTTGTTAAAGAAACGTCCACGTCCTGCAAACCAGAAGCGAACATTTCAGTGCTCCTTGTAATTTCATATTTTTTAGAGGTACACGGCATAATAGAAACCATATAGATTTTTGACGGTTCTATGTTATGTTTCTGGGCATAGTACGTTTTGGATAAAACACCCACCATTTCATGGGGTGATTTGGCTGTTGAAAAGTGTTCTATCATATCTGGGTAAAATTTTTCCATAAAATCAACCCAAGACGGACAACATGTAGTAATAAGAGGAAGCTTTGCTTTTTTATGAACAAATCTTTGGACAAATTCTGATGCCTCTTCCATAACTGTTAAGTCTGCCCCAAAAGAAGTATCAAAAATAGCCTTAAAACCTAATTTTCGTAAAGCAGAATAAAGTTTACCTGTAAGATTTTCACCGCTTTTATATCCAAATGCTTCTCCAATGGCAACTCTAACAGCGGGGGCAATTTGCACAACGCAATACTTGTCTTTATCGTAAATAGCCTGCCAGACTTGATCTGTCTGGTCGTATTCTGCTATAGCTCCTGTGGGACAATGCGCGGAACATTGCCCGCATTTCACACATGGGCTTTGTGATAGGTCAATATCGCCAGCACCCGAAATTCTTGTAATGTGACCTCTTTCCAAAAATGATAACGCCCAAACATCCTGCATCTCTTGGCAAACCTGAACACATCTGCCGCAAAGAATGCATTTATCCGGAACCAACGTAATCGTTTTTGTTGAACTATCCTTGGGGAGCTCCCTTAAAAACTGTTTGAATGGCACTTCGCGTATACCAAAATCCGCCGCAAGTTTTTGCAATTCGCAATTGTTATTGCGGGCGCACTGTAAGCAATCGTTTGGGTGGTTGGAAAGTATCAATTCTATTACTGTGCGCCTGATATCCTGAAGCTCGGCGTCATGAGTAATAATATCCATTTGGTTTTCAAGTGGAGTGCAACATGAACGCAACATTTTATTGGAACCTTTTACCTTTACTATACAAATACCACAAGCAGCCGTAGAATCTAGATCCGGGTGTTTGCATAGCGTCGGTATCTTGATATTGACCATTTTTGCCGCATCAAGTATTGTAGTTCCTTCTTTGACCGTTACATCTTTGCCGTTAATCTTTGCTTTTATCATAAATTATTATTGTTTTATAATTGCACCGAATTTACATACTTCAAAACATTTACCGCATTTTATGCATTTTGTTTCCTGGATGGAAAAACCTTCCTTGTTACTTCCGGAAATAGCTTTTACCGGACAATTAATAGCACAAACGCCGCAACGTTTACATTTTTCTTGTATAATCCTATAAACTAAAAGTGAAACACATTTCCCGGCCCGACATTTTTTTTGCTTAATATGCTCATTGTATTCATCCTGGAAATACTTTAGCGTAGATACAACCGGATTCGGCGCAGTTTGCCCCAGCCCGCATAAAGAGGATTTTTGCATGGCAGTGCATATCTTTTGTATTTTTTCTATATCTTCACTAGAAGCTTGGCCTTCCGATATTTTGTTCAGGTACTGAAGCAGCTGATAGCCACCGATGCGGCATGGGGCACATTTACCGCAAGATTCATCAACACAAAACTTGAGATAAAATTTTGCTATATCAACCATACAGTCGCTTTCATCCATAACTATCATGCCGCCGGAACCCATTATAGAACCTAGCTTTTGCAGATTTTCATAATCGACAGGTGTATCAAGAAATTCTTTAGGGATTACACCGCCTGAGGGGCCTCCGGTTTGTACGGCCTTTATTGCTTTGTTATTTAATACGCCCCCTCCTACATCAAAAACAATTTCTCTCAGAGTAATTCCCATCGGGACTTCAATTAAACCTGAATTTTTAATTTTGCCTGTAAGAGCAAACACTTTTGTTCCCTTTGAAGTGGGGCTTGAGCCTATTGAAGAAAACCATTTACTGCCGTTAAACAAAATAATAGGAATATTTGCCAGCGTCTCTACATTGTTTATAACAGTAGGCTTACCCCATAAACCTCTTACCGAAGGGTACGGCGGCCGCGGGGTCGGGCATCCTCTTTTACCTTCTATGGAAGCAATAAGCGCTGTTTCTTCACCGCAAACAAAGGCCCCTGCACCGAGCCTGATTTCGAGATCAAAGTTAAAACCGCTTCCTAATATATTTTTACCCAATAAACCATATTCACAAGCCTGATCAATTGCTTTTTGTATGCGTTCAATAGCAAGAGGGTATTCGGCTCTTACGTAAAAAAAGCCTTTTGATGCCCCGACTGAAAAACCCGCTATTGTTATGCCTTCTATAACAGAATGAGGATCCCCTTCTAAAATGCTTCTATCCATATATGCGCCAGGATCTCCTTCATCTGCGTTACAAATAACATATTTTTGTTCAGACGATACTTCTCTTGTAAATTTCCATTTCATCCATGTCGGAAAGCCTCCGCCGCCTCTGCCGCGCAAACCGCTTTTTTTAAGCTCTTCTATCACATCTTCCGGCTTATGCTTGGTAAGATATTTTTTAAGCGCCTGGTACCCATCATGTGCTATATATTCTTCTATGTTCTCCGGATCAATTGCCCCGCAGTTACGCAGCACTATTCTTGTTTGCTTTGGTTTGTCTTCATAAACCAGCTCTTTTATTATCTTGTTCTTTTTTAATGTGTTGCTTATAATTTCATCTACATGTGTATTATCTACATTGACATAAGTTATATTCTCCGGAAGAATTTTTATTACAATTCCCTTGTTATATAAACCAATGTCTGCTGCCCGGACAACTTGCACATCATCCTGAAGGTTTTCCGATCTTATTTTCTCAAGGAAAAAATTATAAAACTCTTTTGTCCTGTCTTGCGAGCTAGTGTCTTTTAACAAAACTATTTTTTTATATCTTTGAAACATGTTATTTTATTCCTTAACACCATAAAGATGATCATTTAACAATCTTTTACCGCAAATATGTTTGTCAATAATTGCAAGCGCTGTTTCTTTATCTACTTTGCCGTATACAACCTGCGGCATCTTATCCACGCAAACCTCTACAAGCGGTTCGGCATAACACATGCCTATACAGCCGCATTTTTCAATGCTTATATCAAGTTTCCTTTTTTCTTTTTCTTCTAAAAATATCTTGTACACTTCTTCTGCGCCGGCTGCTATACCGCATGTGCTCATACCTATCTTAACCCAGTTAGTTCTTTGTTTATGAAATTTGTTTTTTATAAAATCTAGATCTTTTGGGGTTGGCTTATTCATGTTTATTCCTGCCATTGTTATCGACATATTTGGATAAAATATCCATTATATCTTTCTTCTCCACTTTGCCATAAATCTTGCCGTCTATCATAACGACCGGAGACAAACCGCAGCAACCAAGACATCTTACAACCTGCAAATGAAATAAACCGTCTTTGGTGGTTTCGGCTTCTTTTATGTGCAATATATTCTGTATTTCATTTAAAATCTGCTCGGCTCCCTTCAAATAGCAGGCAGTACCCATACATACTGAAATCGTATGCTTCCCAGGTGGTTGTAGCTTAAAAAAATTATAAAATGTTATTACTTCATATATTCTGGCTAATGGCACTTCAAGCAAACGGGACAATTCAAAAGCAATGCCTCTTGGCACATAGCCGTAATGATTTTGTATTTCATGCAAAATCATTACAAGATTCCCATCTTTCCCTTTCCATTTTTCAACTAGCTTGTCCAGTTGACCGATAATTATACGATGCTCTTTTGCATCGGTCATAATAAAAGTTTTAACAGTTTTAACGAGCGTATCGGGATTAACTGGTTTTTCTAAAATCATTTTAACCGGAAGATAATCTTTGTGAGGTGCTAATTCCATAATAAAATCTGCATCTTTTTTAGCACCTGTGATAAGAATTATGGGTATGCTTCTTAACGCGGCATCTTGTGAAATAATTTTTGCGGTTTCGGCTCCCTCTGTTTTATAAGTCATGATCATATCAAGCAAAATTAAGTCGGGAGACTCATTCTTAACTTTTTGGAACCCTTCCTGCCCATTAGATGCCTTTAATACTTCAAAGCCGTTTGCTTCAAGAAGGATTGCAGTAGCTTCTGTAAAATCTCTGTCATCGTCTATAATTAATATTTTACTTTTCATTTCTTCTATGCGTTAGCCAATGTTTTTGCGGTTGGTAAAATAAACTTAAAACTGTTGCCGTTTTCTTTCGGCTCAAACCAAACCTTGCCACCGTGTTTCTCGATTATCTCTTTTGTAATAAATAAACCTATGCCAGTTCCTTTTTCTTTTTCTGTACCAATATAATGCAACCTTGAGAACTTCTTAAATAATTTTTCTTTATCTATAAAGGATATGGGATTCCCGTCATTATAAACTTCTACTTCAATTATGTCATTATTTTTTTTTGAAGCTATAATAATTTTACCTTTTCTTTTTCCGTATTTTATTGCATTGGTAATAAGATTATTTGCAACAATCTGCATCAAACTGGAATCTGCAAACACTTTTAAGTTGGGTTCTAATTTGTTTATTACTTCCATTTCTTTGTCGGTTGCCTGACCCGTAAAAGACTCAACTGCAATATCAAAAATATCCTCTTTCACGGAAATGTCGGTTTTGCTTAATGTCATTTCTCCCTTTTCTATTCTGCTTAGATTCAAAAAATTTTTGACTGTCGCAGCTAAATAATCCAAATTATCTGAAATGGATTTTAAAACTTTTTTCTGATTTTCGTTTACAGCACCTACTAATCCATTTTTCAGCAAATAAATATTTAAAACAATGGAAGCGAGTATACCTTTGAGCTCATGCGAAACAAAACCAACCAAGTCAAGATACCGTTTATTTAAAATTTCCAAGTCTTCTCGTGAAATTTTTAAGTGCACGTCTCTCTCGTTAAGTTTTTCAGCCATTGTGTTAAAAGAAATGAGCAAGTGATTAAACTCATCTATAGGTTTATCTTCATTTATCCGATGCGAAAGGTTACCGCGCGCTATGTTTTCGGTTGCCTCAACCATTTTTTTTACATATTTCGTGATGCCAGATGCAAAAATATATGAAAAAAGTATTGCAAAAATGCCTGTAATAAAAAGTATTAAAAGAAATGCAAAAATAATCTGTAATTTTAAGTCTGAAAAAGGTTTCTCTAAAATACCAACATAAAGAATACCTATGACATTATTTCGTATATCTTTTATTGGTTTATAAACCGTAATATACCAGTCTGTCACTACAAAAGCTTTCGCCTGCCAGTTGCCTCCGCCTTTTATCACCTTATTGTAAACAATATCAGAAACTCGAGTACCTAAAGCTCTTTCGTTTTTTTCGTTTAATACATTCGTAGCAATTCGGACGTCTCCTAAAAATATTGTAACCGTACCTACCGGCTTATTTTTGTACAGCTCATCTTCAAAAACAAAATCCCTAATTTTATCTACAAGTTTAAAATCTTTGTTAATCAACTTGCCTGCATAACGTACTGCTGCTACGGAACCTCCGTCGTCAAAAACCGGCACTGCATATTCAATCGCAAGAGCATCGTCTAAAAATTTCTTGTTTATTGGTTTAGTTTTTGGTGTATTTTTTATATCAATTTTTGCTTTTTCTAAAAGAGCTAGCGAAATGCTATTGAGTTCTTCCTTTGTAACGATTCGCGAACCTCCTTTTTCTATACCTGAAAAAGCAGAAAGCGCTATTTCACTTTTTACCTTATCTTTTTCAGCAATAGGAACTTGATAAACATAATCTAGCTCTAAATTTTCTTTAGCAGCAAAAAGGCTTTCTGCGCTGTCTGCTATTTTTATAACATTTCGTATATTATAAATTTCGTTTTCATAAAAACTCTCTGCTGTATTAATGGCTCTTTTTACTTCTTTTTGGACACGTTTTACGATATCGTTTTCAATAACATACAACCCTAACAGCATACTAAGCGCACCTACTGCAGTAATAATAATAAAAAACGAGAATAGAATCTGAGTTTTTAAACTTCGCACTTTCACGGTTTTATCTCTTAAGCTCCTCTATTGTTTTTGCAACAAGAGTTACATATGTCATCGCACTCGAACCACCTATGAGAACTGCCACCATACATGCTTCTAACATCTCTTCTTTGGTCCAGCCCTCTTTTAAACAATGCTCTACTGCCCGTGATACACAAACAGGGCATCTTTGCGTAACGCTTGCAACAAGCATAAGGAGCCATTTTGTCTTCGATGAAATTTTGCCTGATTTCGTAATAACATTTTTTTCGCTTATAAAAGCCTCGTATTCTTTAGGCACGGCGTTCTTTATATCTTGCATCGCTTTATTGAAATCTTCTAAAATCTTTTTTGGGTCGTATGGCATAACAACCTCCTTTTTTGTACGGCAAGTATCACAATGATCGGGTAATTAAAAATGTGTTTTTACGTTTTTGGTTTTTCGCTTTTAATTTTTAATGACCTGACATCAGTTTACGAGCTTTACCTATCCATTTGCCTCGGGGTATATAACAGGTATGCAGCAATTTGTGGCTTAAATGTCCGCATGGTCCTTCTACAAAAAATTCCTCATATATTTTTTTAACTATAGGATTCTCGTGAGATTTTCTTATAGACAAGCCTTCATCTTCAGCATATATTGCTTTCGCACGCGCTTCTCTGATTGCCGGAGTTGTGGGAATAGGTTGACCGCCACCTCCTATGCAACCGCCAGGACATGCCATTATTTCAATAAAATGATAATCATCCAATTTTCCCTTGCAAAACATATCCATTATATTCTTTGCGTTTGCTGTACCATGGCCGACCATAACTTTTAATGTAACACCTTCTAAAAATTTCCAATCTTTGACTGTTTTCTTTATAGAAATTGCGGCTGTTCGTATTCCTTCCATGCCGCGCACCGGTTCAACTCTTAGCTTTTCAAACGGGATTTCTTCTCCAGTAACCATTTCATAAACCGTCCTTATAGCTGCTTCCATTACGCCGCCTGTCGCACCAAAAATTAAACCAGCTCCTGTACCTATGCCAAGCGGATCATCAAAATCAGATTCCGGTAAATTGGGCAAATCAATACCGCACTCTTTTATCATTCCGGCAAGTTCTCTTGTTGTTAAAGCGTAATCTACGTCTTTGAAACCTGATGAATTCATTTCAGGCCTTTCGCACTCAAATTTTTTTGCGGAACACGGCATCAACGAAACGCTAACTATATTTTTAGGATCAATATTTGCTCTTTTCGCATACCACGTTTTAATAATAGCCCCAAACATCTGCTGAGGACTTTTTGCAGTTGATAGAAATTCGAGTTTTTCAGGATAAAAATGCTCAATATATTTTACCCATCCCGGAGAACACGAAGTAAATTGAGGGAGTTTTACGTTTTTATCCCTATCAACCAGCGCTTTTTTTAACCGCAAAAGCAGTTCTGTCCCCTCTTCCATAATAGTTAAATCAGCTGTAAAATTTGTATCAAACACTTTATCGAAACCCATACGCTTGAGAGCGGTATTAAGTTTTTTCGTAACGCTTGTTCCTGCGGGCAAACCAAATGCTTCACCCATTGCCGCTCTTGGACTTGGTGCAGTTTGTATAATAACATGCTTTTTGGGATCGTCTATCGCATCCCATACTTCTTGCGAAGGGTCTTTCGCCTTTAAGGCACCTGTCGGGCAACGATTAATACATTGTCCGCAGTTTATGCATACAACTTCCTGTATCGGTTTATCAAGATATGTAGATATTTTTGTTTTTTCACCCTTTTTTGTCGCTTCAAGCACTCCGACTTCCTGTAAATCGATACACGTTCTTACGCAACGACGACATAAAATACATTTGTTCATATCTCGTTCAACTGCGTAACTCGATAAATCTTTTGAGTATCTTGGTTCTGTTATATGACCAAATTTATAAGTAGTCACTCCGTATTCTTTTGCGAGGGCCTGGAGTTCACAGTTATTATTACGAGCACACGAATAACATTCGCCATAATGGTTCCTAAGAAGAAGCTGGAGAATATTTCTTCTTGCCCTTCTTACCTTATCAGAATATGTTTTTACCTTAACTGGGTGAAAAATAGGATACGAGCATGATGCCTGCAAAGTCTTTTCTTTTTCAACCTCAACTACACAAACCCTGCAAACACCTGCGAGACACAAATCTTCGTGGTTGCATAAGGTAGGTATTTTGATATTAACCCTTTTCGCAGCTTCTAAAATTGTTGTTCCCATAGGGACTGTAAACTTAATATCATCGATTTCGACATTTACCATTGTCCCTAATGATTTTTCATCTACTTTATCCACTTCCTGCGGCCTCTGGCTTACAGGCGCCCGCGAAGTGTCCTGGCCGAAAGGTTTTTTATCAACCATTGAAAGGTTTCTCCTTTTGATTATTTTTTGATAATTTATATTCCTTCTTGAAATTATTTAAAATTGAAATAAGCGCCTTAGGGCTAGTTTGTCCCAGGCCGCATTTTGACGCAATTTGCATGGTTTCAGAAAGCGAAAATATATCCTTTAGATAGCTTTGAGTGCATTTTTTGTTTTTAATCATATCTATTGCTTCAAGTAAAACAGGTATCCCCTCGCGGCATGGTGTGCATTGCCCGCAAGATTCTTCTTTGAAAAATTCTATAAAATTTCTAGCAACATCCAGCATGTTTCTACTTTTATTAAAAATAATTATTGAGCCGCCTGTGGCAAGGTCTTCAAAAGCAAGTTTTCGTGAAAATTGCTTTTTCGGAACACACTCACCCGACGCCCCGCCTATTTGAACGGCCTTTACATTTTTCGCGCCTGCCATTTTAATAATTTCATTTATTGTAATACCAAAAGCTACCTCATAAACACCGGGATTATGACAATCTCCCGAAACGCTTACAAGTTTTGAGCCAAACGAATTTGGCGTTCCTATGGTTTTAAACCACCTGGCGCCTTTGGCAACTATATGTGTAACCGCAGCAAATGTTTCTACATTATTCACAACCGTAGGATAACCATTGTAACCCGTATTTACAGGAAACGGCGGCCTGTTTCTGGGCTCACCCCTGCAGCCTTCCAAAGATTCTATAAGCGCTGTTTCTTCACCGCAGACATAAGCGCCGGAGCCTTGTCTGATTTCTATGTTAAAATTAAAATCTTTTTTTCCAAATATATTTTTGCCAAGAGTTTTCTCTTTGCGCATTTTATCAAGTTCGTTTTCAAGTGAAGGAAGCAAATATTTATATTCGCCTCTAAGATATAAAAAACCATATTCGGCCCCTATCGCAAACGCTGCTATAACCATGCCTTCAAAAACTAAATGGGGATACTCTTCCAAAAGTACCCTATCTTTAAAAGTTCCGGGCTCACCTTCATCGGCATTGCAGACAATATATTTCTTTTCAGCCTTTGTGGCAGCAGTAAGATTCCATTTTACACCTGTGGGAAACCCTGCCCCGCCTCTTCCGCGCAAGCTGGATTCTCTTACCTCTTCTAGCACGCTGCTGCGCCCTATTTCTACGGCTC
>Ga0302250_1000484_pt1 | contig 38427 bp, 47 predicted proteins | sample AAG_RA_Asp_MG_FD_193536 | JGI IMG/M metagenome (GOLD analysis project Ga0302250, IMG submission 193536) | Enriched activated sludge microbial communities from anaerobic digester in WTTP, New Holstein, Wisconsin, United States - AAG_RA_Asp | ecosystem: Engineered > Bioreactor > Anaerobic >...
GCGCCGTGGTATCTCCGGCAATCGCAGTGTATGTCGCGGTAACATCTCCCGGCAGGTTGGCGGTGAAAACATCGCCGGTTTCCACGGTGCCGGAAATGGTAATGGTGTCAATCTGAGCCACCGCGGTAACGCCAGTAACATTGCCAGTAGAAGTAATGTTGCCCGTAGTCCCGTCCGTAAACGCAATAGTGGTTCCACTCGTTTCCGTGGGCGTTGTCGTAAAGCTTACACTGCTTTCAGTCCCCCCAACGGTAAGCGGGCCGTGGTTTGAGTCAGTAATGTTGGTAAGTCCGCGCAAAGCGGCGGCAATTTGCGTTGCGGTCCTTAATGTTCCAGCTCCTGGCATAGCGGTTGTCAAAGCAATCGTTGCCGCATTATCGGTGCAATTTAACTCATCGGCATCGTCCTCCACAACATTTGAGAATGTTACCACGCAGGCAGAACCCTCGCCATTGGTGCCGATAGAAATTGTTTCGGCATTCGCGGGCGCACTGCCAACCGTTAAAGTTCGCGATGCTTTTACCTCTTCCACATTGGCTTGGGTGGTCGCTTCGGTGGCCGCCTGACTATTATCGGCACCAACCGCGACATTGGCTTGGGTGGTCGTTGCAGTGGCCTCCTGACTATCATTATTTCCCGCAACCACATTGGCTTGGGTGGTCGCTTCGGTGGCCGCCTGGGTATCAGTCGCGCCTGCCGCGACATTGGCTTGGGTGGTCGCTTCGGTGGCCGCCTGGGTATCAGTCGCGCCTGCCGCGACATTGGCTTGGATGGTCGCTTGAGTGGCGGCCTGGGTATCAGTCGCGCCTGCCGCGACATTGGCTTGGGTGGTCGCTTGAGTGGCGGCCTGGGTATCAGTCGCGCCTGCCGCGACATTGGCTTGGGTGGTCGCTTCGGTGGCGGCCTGAGTATCGGTCGCGCCCGCGGCAACGTTGGCTTGGGTCTCGCTTGCGGTAAACGTATTTGTCACCGCTTGCGCGTTATACGCATTTCCAAATATTCCGCTAACAATAATCGTAACGCTCAACGTAAGAACGAATATGCGATTAAATATTTTTTTGCTTTTCATTTTTTTTATTTTGTTTTCCAACATAATTAATTTTATTTCAATAGAACCCAAACGACTTTTTTTGATGATTTCATGTTATGTGATAAACGAACGGCTTTTGAGCGGTATTTTATTTTTCATCAGTAATTGGTTAATATTTTCCGCCTCAATCCGATCGACAATCGGGTCAGAAAGCGGAATAAAGAAAAAATTTGCGCCCGCGCGCGAAAAAATTGCCATTGAATAAAATTCGTCGGCGCGCGTTTAGTGAAATAAAAACTGCGTCCCCCCGTTTTATTTTAGAGACATCTTATCTCGTCATCCGACAAGGAAAGCACTGTGCCAACGGCACTATTTTTTAATCATTATTTAATTATATGGCGCCAGAATTTTATTGCAAATGTTTTTCCTGTGGAAAACTTTTTCGCGAATGCGAAAAACGATGCTCTTCGGAATCAAAAAAACCGCGCCGCTTTGATCAAAGCGGCGCGGTTTTTTTGATTTATGAGCGGGCAACGGGATTTGCACCCGTGCCGAAACCTTGGAAGGGTTTCGTGCTGCTGCTACACTATGCCCGCGGAAATTCGCCGCTAAACGGCGAATTAGTTAATAGTTAATAGTTGATAGTTAATAGTTGATAGTTGATAGTTTTTGCGCTTTGCGCTATCGGGCGTATTCGGTCACTCGGGTTTCGCGAATCACGTTCACTTTTATTTCTCCGGGATAGCGCAATTCTTCTTCAATCCGCCCGGCGATTTCTTTGGCCATCTTTTGCGCCTGCCAATCGTCAATTTCCTTGGGCCGGACAAAGACCCGTATTTCGCGCCCCGCTTGCAGCGCCCAAGCCTTTTCCACTCCTTCAAACGACTTGGCGATACCTTCCAATTCCCCCAGCCGCTTCAAATAATTTTCCACCGTGTCTTTGCGGGCGCCAGGCCGGGCACCGGAAATTTGATCCGCCGCTTGCACAATCATTCCTTCCACGCCCTCATAGGGAAAGTCTTCGTGATGCGATCGGACCGCCACCACCACTTCCGGCTCAACATTGAATTTTTCCAAAATCTTGACGCCGATTTCCACGTGCGTGCCTTCAATCTGCTGATCAACGGATTTGCCGATATCATGGAACAATCCCGCTTTGCGCGCCACTTTGACATTCGCACCCACCTCGGCGGCAATCGCCGCGGCCAAATGGCTCACCTCAACCGAATGCAGGAGCGCGTTCTGTCCGTAACTGGTGCGGTATTTTAATCTTCCCAAAAGCTGGACCAGGCGGGGATTCAATCCCACCACATTCGTGTCATAGCACGCTTGCTCGCCGGCTTCCTTTATCTTGGCGGCGATTTCTTCTTGGGCAATCTTCACCGTTTCTTCAATGCGCGCCGGCTGAATGCGCGAATCCTGAATCAATTTTTCCAGCGCAATCTTGGCAATCTGCCGCCGCGTGGGGTCAAATCCGGAAATCACCACCGTCTCGGGCGTTTCATCAACAATAATCTCCACTCCCGTGAGCCGTTCCAGCGCGCGAATGTTGCGCCCCTCCTTGCCGATAATCCTGCCCTTAATATCGTCGCTGGGCAAGCTCACCACCGAAGTAGTAATTTCCTGCGCCTGCGAAAGCGCGAACTTTTGAATCGCCTGCGTCAAAATCTCCCGGGCTCGCTGTCTGAACCCGTCAATGCCTTCATTTTCCAAGCGGCGCGTTTTTTCCAATAAATCCTTGGCGTGCTCTTTTTCCAAAACTTCCATCAATTCCCGCCGCGCTTCGTCTTTGGTTAATCCCGCGACACGCTCCAGCCCTTCCATCGTCCGGCGATGCAATTCTTCCAAATTTTCTTTCAGGGATTTCAGTTTTTGCACTTTTTCGCGCAATTCGCTTTCTTCGGTTTCAAACGTGGCAATTCTTTGCTCCAAATTGCTTTCCCGTTTCAAGATCAGCGTCTCGGTTTTGGCAATCTCTTTTTGCCGCCGCGCAATCTCCTGGCGCGAATCATCCAGTATTTTCTGCGCTTTCGCCTGCGCCTCATCCTGCACTTTTTGCGCCTCCGCTTTCGCTTTCGCCAGTTTGCCGGCAATATTCTTTTCAATCGTACCGGCGCGTTTTTTGGCAATCGCCTGCCGGGCGAAATAGCCCGCGGCCGCGCCGCCGCCAATGGCCGCCGCCAATAAAAAAATAATGATCAAATCCATATTCAGTATTAACTCCGGCAGGCCGCCGCGGGTCTTTCCGCCAATTTCTCCCAATCAAAAACCGGCCGCCGCGCAAATCTGCCGCGCGCTAACCAACGGAGTTATTTTAAAACTGCAAGCTAAATCGGCACTTCTTCCCACTTGGGCAGAGATCTCGCGGTAAAATCAACGCTTTTGCAATTCGTACGCCCGCCGTTGTCAAAAACTTTGAGTTCAATCTTGTTGTTTTTTCCCGCGGTAAAATCCACCATTTCCTCGTTACCCGTGCTCTCCGCCCCGTCAACCGTAATCCGCCAGTTCCAATTCACAATATCGGTGCCTTCTTCGGAATGCAAAGAAATATCCTTGGCGTAAATCTTCCCGCCGTCAACAATCCTTTTGGCAAAATCCGCCTTCCCCGCACTGCTGGTGCAATCCTGCCACGGCGCCGGTTCCGGATTGGTTTCCTCGTCATATATCGGATCGCCCAGCGCGCAAACAAAATTCGCATCAATTCCCTGCTTAATCACGATGTCATGAGTCGCCGTGTCGGTATTGCCGCTTACGCATCCGGCGCTGGTTTCGTTGCTCACTCTCAGCGACAATGTGTAATTCCCCGGCACAATCCTGTTGGCAAACGCGCTCAGATTGATCGTCTGGCCCGGCCCCGAAGCCTGATATTCATAGTTTGCCGGACCGCTCAACGTCCAATAGGCGCACGCGACATTGCCTTCGGAAATATCTTTCACCGGGTAAATGCATATCGGGCATTCCTGAGTCGGCGAATAGGCAGTCCAAGTTCCTCCCGCATTGTTATCGCAAGCTCCATAAGCGCAATTCGCGCCCGCGCCGCCACATTCCATTTTGGCGGTCGGACCAAAGCTAAAGCTGGCGCTGGTATATACCTTATACGGTCCGCCGCCCGCGCCAGAATCAACGCTGTTGAAACTCAACCAGCCCAAAACCATATCCGACCACGCCCAGCCGTGGAAATCGCCCGTCGCCGGATCAATGGAAACGCCGTAATTGCTACCGCGCAAACTTACACAGCCGTCCCAGCCGCCGCCATTGGCCAAAACTTTCGCCCAGCCGCTGATTTCATGCTGGCCGGAAACGTTGAGCGTTTGGCTTACTTTGGCTTGGCAGTCATCGCCGGAACAACCGCCGCATCCCGCCGCATCCGCGGCATTGAACGAAACCCAGCCGATATTTTCCGACCACGCATACCCCGACATAACCCCGGTACTTTCGTCAATATCCACTCCATACTCAACCCCTGCCCCCCCCGGTTCGGAGCCGCCACCATCGCATCCGACAGTATATAAATAACCCCCTTCAACCGCGTATAATTCGCAACTTCCGTCCGCAGATACGGCAACATCAACTTCTCTTCCAGAGATCACGCCTTCCGGCCTTTTTGTCCAAGTATTGCCATAGTCAAAGGAATCGTATATTTCTATTTCATAACTATCATTTAACGAAGCGCCCGCTATCTGATGCTTGCCGTCGCCTTCTATTGCTACCGAATCCCAATACATTCTCGGCCCTTTTGGTTTAAAGCTGGCCCCATTATCTGATGAAACATAAAGATAATCAGTATAATGGATATCATCATCATGCGACTCAGAGAACGAATTCATCGCAACAGTGACATACTTGCCGTCAGCCGACATCGCCACCGACCGATTTCCCATATAATCATTTGGAGAAAAAGAAAAAGGACTGCCAAACCCACAGTTATCAAACTTATTTCCATTGCTGTAGTCGGAAGAAAGAACATAATCCGAAAAATGTTCATTCACGACAATTTGATATTTACCATCGCTTGATAAAGCCGCCCCATACATCTTCTGAACGGGATAACAATCCGCCCAACTGAGCCCCCGATCGAATGAAACATAAAAACCCATATCACTGGTGGTTAAAATTAAATAATTACCGTCTCCCGACATTGACACCGATGACCAGCTTACTCCGCTTTGATTTTTAGACCAAGTCTCACCCCCATCAGTAGAAATGTACATTTCACCAAACGGCGCTCCGCCAGAAGTAGTACCGCCCACCACTATCTGGAATTGACCGTCATCAGATATTGCGGCATCGCCGTTAAATATAAGAGGCCCCGCGTCGTCAACTCCCCTAATCCATGTTTTACCATAATCGCTTGATGTATAAAAAGTCCATCTATATTTTCCATCCTCATATTCCCATCTCCCTAGCGCAATCTGATACTTGCCGTCAGCCGACATCGCCGTTTGCCCCCAACTTCTACGCGCATCCCTTTGGACCAATCCCGGCTCTGACGCAGAGCCACTCCCGCCACTATCATTTTCGCTGTTCATTGACACCCAGCCGATGTTTTCCGACCATGCCCAGCCATGCACATTGTCATCAGCACCAGCCAAAGCGCGGTGGACAAAAAAACCGGCGGCGGTCAACGCAACCGCTCCCGCACAGAAAAAAAATATGCGATTTATTTTTTTCAAGTTAATTTTTGGCCGCCCCAACCCCGCCGGCGAATTGGCGCAGGCGATTAAAACGAACCTTGCGAATACTTCCCGCCTACCCTGATACAATTATAACTATAACATATTATTTTTGCCGCGCAATACCTTGCCCAAACAAAAAAGGGCAACGCCCTCTTTTGTAAAAATTCTCTGCCTAATTACTCAATCGGCCACCCAAATTCCGGCGCCATACTCTTCCGAAAACGTGCAAACCCCATTAAAAGAATCACTGGATCTTCGCTCTCCGTCATTGACGCATTCCCGCGTTGACCCCCCGTAAGCAGAACCCCATCCGCACTGCTTATCATTGCAACATACACCTTCGGCGCAGTTGCCGGATTTGCAATCCACATTCTTCTCGCAAGCCGAACCATTCGCAACCGATCTGGTGCATTTCAGTATCGGCTTGCAATTAACATCACATCCCCCGATAGAAGCAATCCCGTCGCATGACGGTGTGCTTGACAGCGCCGTGCAGTTGTTCTGATTTCTACCGATGCAACACTTGTTGAAACTCGGCCCGTAATAAAAAGCCGCGTGGGAATTGCTATGCTTCAAATAACTCCTACCGTTTGAAACATAGCATGTTTCATTGCTCTTCATACCTGACCCCGCATAGCCTGCGGTGGCAGTTGCAGTTTTGCAATCTGTGGAGTTGCATTTGTTTTCTCCCGTTCCGCAAATCCCGTCGCCAACTGTCGCGCACACTCTGTTGCTCCAATAAAAAGTATTGGAATTCGCACCGCTCCCCCAATCAAGCCCCTCGCCGGTAATCGGATTTTTCATTTCGGAATTTCCATTCCCCACCGTGCTTCCCAGCGATTTGCAATTACCAAGCCCGTCCAAACTGTAGATGGGCAACTTGGTCAAACCCGCACAACATTCGCGAATTTTGGTGTATATGTTCATTCCCACCCTGCTGGTAATATCTATTTTCAACACTTCCCCCGCTAAACCGCAAGCCGCGCCGGAAGCGGAGGGTGCGGAAGATGTGTTCGCGTTGGCATTATTCGTTCTTATTAAATTCTGCAAGTCAACAACTTGTCCCTGTATTTTACTAACCAAACCGGCCAGCGATTCCAATTGGAGCCGCTGTGATTCCGTCATCGTCTGCGCAATTACTTTGGGCGCCACGGACAAAACCAAACCGGCGCACACAAGAAAACCACATACTAGCGCAATTAAGCGTATTTTCATAGTAAATTATAATTTTTATATTTCAACAATAGTTTGGCAAAAGCATTGTTTTTGAACTAGCTTTATTACGACCTTTGTTAATTTATTATGTTTCAAGGTAATCAAGTCTGTCAAGGTCACCGCTCCCGCGGGACTCTCTTCGCGCTTACCACTTTTCGTTTTGCGCTTTGCGCTTTACGCCCTTCGCTTTACACTTTCAAGCTTTCGTTTTAATCACTTCGTCAATGATGCCGTATTCCTTGGCGCTCTCGGCGGTCAAATAAAAATCGCGATCGGTGTCAACGGTGATTTTTTCAATCTTCTGGCCGGTATGTTTGGCGATGATGTTGTTGAGCGATTCTTTGATGCGAATAATCTGTCGGGCGTTGATCTCAATATCCGTCGCCACTCCCTGCGCACCGCCGGCCACCTGATGAAGCATAATTTCGGAATTGGGCAGGGCAAACCGCTTGCCTTTTGCTCCCGACGCCAGCAGTACCGCCCCCATGGACGCGGCCATACCCACGCAAACCGTTGACACCGGGCATTTGATATACTGCATTGTGTCGTAGATCGCCAATCCCGCAGTTACCGATCCGCCCGGACTGTTGATATAAAGCTGAATGTCTTTTTTGTCGTCTTTTGACGCCAAAAATAAAAACTGGGCAATGATGGAATTGGCGATAACGTCGTTGACCGGCCCGCCCAAAAACACGATCCGCTCCTTGAGCAGGCGCGAGTAAATGTCGTAGGCCCGTTCGCCATATTGGGTTTTTTCAATTACGGTGGGAATTAAATTCATTTGAATATAATTTTCAATTTTCAATGACCAGTTTTCAATAAATGTTTCAATTCTCAATGATACAAACAAATGCATTGCGTTCGTTTGGCAATTGGCAATTGAAAATTCAATAAAAACTGAAAAATGTTAATTGAAAATTATTTTTTGGAGTTTGCTTCAAGAAATTCAAAGACTTTCTCGGTTTGCAATTCTTGGCGCCAATATGCCTTTTCCCGCTCTTCGTTTGCGGCGTCGTCGGCGTCTTCGCCGTTCTCGCCGCGCGATTTGGCAATGGCCGCGGCAATCTCTTCTTCGCCGACATCGATTTTCTCCGCCTTGGCGATTTCCTGCAAAATTAGAAATCTCTTGATTCTTGTTTCGCTGTCTTTGGCAATATCCTCTTGGACTTGGGCTTCGGTCTTGCCGATTTTTTTCAAGTATCCGGCAAAATCCATTCCGGTCATTTTGGGCACCCGCTCTTTAAAATCTTCCATCGCTTTTTGCGCTTCTCCCGCGACCAAAATTTCGGGAATCTCCATTTTGGAATCTTCGGCCAGTTTTTCCAGCAAATCTTCGCGCCAATGCCGGCGGGCGTGCCGCTCCTTTTCCATTTTCAAGCGCTTGATGTCCTCTTCGGAAACTTCCGGCGCCTTAAATTCAAGCTCCGCGGCAATCTTTTTATAGTCGGGCAATTTTGCCTGCGGATAAACCGCCGCAATCGCTTTATATTCAAAAGGATTGCCCGGCGCCAGCTTCAAAATGCTGACCTGCGGATATCCCAGCGGCTCAATATTATTTTCCGACGCCGCTTTGGGAAATGAATCGTCAATGGCAAGCATCGCCGCGCGATCCATAATCTTCTGCTCCCCGATCTTGGCCTTCACCATTTCTTTGGGTGCCGCGCCCTTGCGGAACCCGGGAATTTCCGCCTCTTTGGCAATATCTTCCAACGCCCTTTGCGCAAATCCCGCAAAATCATCTGCGGAAATTTCCACAATAATCTCAACTTGCGATTTAGGCAGTCTGCTGACGGTATATTTATTCATCTTTTTTTATTTTTTTCACTGCCGCCGTTTTCTTGGTTTTTGCGGCACTCTTTTTGGCAGTCTTGCTTTTCTTTTTGGCCAATCCTTGTTTTCCGGAACCGTCCGGCGATTTTTCTTCGGACACCGCTTCCGAATCCGCAGCAACCGCCCCCTCTTCCCCTTGTCCGCCCGTTGTCGCCGTTTGATCGCTTTGCAAAATTTCTTGGCCGGCAATCTCGGTTTTGTCTTCCGGTTCCGCCTTGCCTTCGCTTTCAATTTCCGCCAGCGCTTCGCCCAAATTTTCCGGACTGCGCACATCAATCTTCCACCCGGTGAGCTTGGCGGCCAGCCGCACATTCTGGCCGTCCTTGCCGATCGCCAGCGACAGCTGGTCGTCGGGCACCACGGCCAAAGCGCGATTCTTGGGTAAAACTTTCACTTCCATAATTTTTGCCGGCGACAGCGCGTTGGTAATGTATTTTTGCGTATCATCGGAATATTCCACGATATCAATCTTTTCCCCGCCCAACTCGTTGATCACCGCGCTCACGCGCGTTCCCCGCTGTCCCACGGACGCGCCAATCGGATCAATCTCGGACACCATGGATGCCACCGCGATTTTGGTGCGCGAACCAGGTTCGCGGGCAATGGACTTCACTACCACTTGCCCGGCCGAGATCTCCGGCACTTCCAATTCAAACAGCTTGGACACAAATTTGGGATAGGCCCGCGATAAAAAGATAATCGGCCCTTTGGAAGTTTGCTCCACTTTGAGCACAAACGCTTTCAATCGTTGGCCCGGGCGGTAGAATTCGCCGGGAACCTGCTCTTCGCGGTTCAAAATGCCGGTGGTCTTGCCGATATCCATATAGGCCGCACGCCCTTCAATTCTCTGCACCACCGCCGAAATGATTTCGCCTTCTTTAAGTTTGAAATCCGCAAAGATCGTTTCTTTTTCCGCTTCGCGGATTTTTTGAATGATCACTTGCTTGGCGGTTTGCGCCGCAATGCGGCCAAAATCCTGTTTTTGCTCCAGATCAATCTTAATCTCGGCCCCCGGAAGAACGTCGGGATAATCCTTTTTAGCCTCCCCAATCATAATATGCTTTTCGGCGTTGAACCGGGTTTTTTCCAAAGCCGCGGTTTGATTTTCCGGAAGCGGCGCGCCTTCCGGCGCGGGTACCGGTTTTTCGTCTTTTTGCGGCAACGCTTCTGCGCCTTTCATTGCCTCCAATTCTTCCTCGGAAAAGATCATTGAATCGTCCACCACGGTTTTCACCTGCCAAAAATCGGCCTGCCCGGTCTTGGGATCAAGCTTGGCCTTGATAACTTGGCTTTTTTCGCCGTATTCTTTTTTATAGGCCGCCGCCAGCGCGGTTTCAATGCTTTCAATGATTTTTTCCGGCGCCAGCCCTTTTTCTTGCGCCAGCTGGTTAACCGCCGACGCGAATGATTTTAAATCCATAAATTATTAAATCCCAATTTCAAATGACAAATAAAATCCTAATGTTAAATGTCAAAATCAAATTCTCGTATTTTATTTTAACATTTGTCATTTGAACTTTGTCATTTATTTGTCATTTGTAATTTGGGTTTTGACATTTTTTAAAAAATAATTCCGATTTTCATCGGACTGCCTCAATCATAACACTCCTCCCGCCCCCTGTCAAACCACCCGCTCTTTTTGGGCGCGGCTTTCCAGCGCCAAAACCCGCTTTTCCAGCGCCGCAAATTCGTCGTAATCAACTTTGCGTTTAAGGTCTTGTTTGATGAATGTCAGATCCTTTTTAACAATTTCCAAATCTTGCGAATTAGCCACCGTTTTTTCGCTGATAAAATCAACCTTTTCTTCCACGATGTCCAAACGATTATCAATGCCGTCTAATCGGTTATCAATGCCATCCAGACGGTTATCAATGCCGCCCAGACGATCGTCAATGCCGTCTAATCGGTTATCAATGCCATCTAATCGGTTGTCAATGCCATCCAGACGGCGATTTGTGTCAATATGCCCCTCGGCAATCAATTTCACTTGGTCGTCCAAACTTTCAACCATCACGCCAAAATGCCGTTTGATTTCATCGGCAAAAACCGCGATTTTCTCGTCGGTTCGTTTTCCCAATGCTTCAATCTTGGCATCGGTCTGCCGGCCAATTTCAAGAATCTTGGCATCGGTCTGCCGACTCATTTCAAGAATCTTGGCATCGGTCTGCCGACTCATTTCAAGAATCTTGGCGTCGGTCTGCGCCGACAAACGATCAATCTTCTCGTCGGTTTTGGCATATGCCTTCGCCAACCCGTTTAATTTTTCCAAAATCTCCTTTGCCTCTTCCATAATTTTGTTTGGTAATTTGAGTCTATCATTTCCGCCAAAATCTTGTCAAAAATATTTTCTTCAATGCCTGAAGAAAAAAAAGGCGCATAATGATCAAAAAGACGCGCGCTCCGTATTTGCTGTAAAATTATCGCCTACTAACTGAAATCGCCCCGTAAGGGGCGATTTTTGGTGCCGAGGCCCGGAATCGAACCGGGATCTAATGTTTTTCAGACATTCGCCGTGACCGACTTGGCTACCTCGGCATTTCAAATTAAAATATCAAAATTAAAAATTGCGATGCAAAACCAAATGCCGCCAATTTCTAAATTCTTGATTTTTATATTTTCAATTTTATTCAAGCACCAATTTAATAGCAAAATTTTCCGCTTTTGTCCACTTAGCCAAGCCATTCTTTTTCCAACTCGGCAAAATTACCATTTCTGATGCTTTCCCGGATTTTTTCCATCAGACGCAAAATAAACCATAAATTATGGATTGTCGCCAGCCTGAAATACGATAACTCCCGCGCCAGATAAAGATGCCGCAAATACGCCCGCGAATAATTTTTGCACGTGGAACACCGGCAATTGGCGTCAACCGGCGCCGAATCGGCGGCGTATTTGGCGGCGGCGATGTTGATGCGAAACTTATTTTTCTTATTGCCGCCGGAGGCGGGCAAAACATACAGGCTGGCGCGGCGGGCGATGCGCGTCGGACCGACGCAATCAAAGGTATCAATGCCGCGCGCCACGCATTCAAAAATATCGTCAATCTCGCCGATACCCAATAAATGTATGGGGCGGCAATCGCCAAGTTTCGGGATTACCCATTCCAAAATTTCGTGCATATCGGCCTTGGTCTTTCCCAAGGATCCGCCGATGGCAATACCGTCAAACGGCAGGGAATTGATAAACCGCGCGCTTTCATCGCGCAAATCCTTGAAATAACCGCCTTGAACGATGCCGTAAATTGCTTGATCTTTATTGTGGCACTCCAACGATCGTTTGGCCCATTCGTGAGTCCTGTCCATCGCAATTTTGGTATAACCGTAATCCGACAGCGGCGAAGTGCACTCGTCAAACGCCATAATGATGTCGGCATCCAAATTGGATTGGATTTCCATTGATTTCTCGGCATCAAAAAAATGCCGCGATCCGTCATAGACCGACTTGAATTCAATCCCCTTGCCGCTCACCTTGGCCAAATTTTTGCCGGGGTCGGCCCCCGGCAAAATTGACCGGGGTCGGACCCCCGTATTTCCGGATTGGTCGGGAAAGACGCCGATCTTGCCGATATTGTGTTCCCGCGCCAATCCCAAAGAAAATGCCTGAAACCCGCCCGAATCCGAAAACAGCGGCTTGTCAAAATTCATAAATTCATGCGTCCCGCCCAATTTTTTGATCAATTTGTCGCCGGGCTTCAAATGCAAGTGATACGTATTCACCAGCGCGCATTGCGCGCCCAAAAATTCCAAATCCGCCGAATCCAAAGCCCGCACCGACGCCAAAGTCCCCACCGGCACAAAATGCGGCGTCTCAATATCGCCCCGGCGCGTGCGGATCATTCCCGTTCTCGCCCGCGATTTTTTATCACAGTTTTGAATTTCAAATTTAAAGTTGGCCATTTTGCGCCATCGCGCGGGCAAAACCCGCGCCTTGGTTATTTTTCACAAATTTATTCTTGCAAATATCCCGGTGATTCGCAAACGAAAAAGATTTTGCCGCCTCAAAATGCAAAGGAGCGGGCGGCGGATAAAAATGAATGCGCCGCCGCGCCGATCAGCGCGGCGCCGGGGATGGTGAAAATCCAGGCCCAAACGATGCGCAGCGTCATATTCCAGCGCACCGCCGAAAGCCGCCGCGCGGCGCCCACGCCGGAAATCGCGCCGGTGATCACATGCGTTGTGCTCACCGGCACACCCAAATGCGTCGCCCAAAAAATACTGATCGCGCTGGCGCTTTCGGCGCAAAATCCGTCAATGGGTTTCAACTTGGTGATTTTTTGTCCCATGGTGCGGACGATGCGCCAGCCGCCGCTCAAAGTTCCCAAGGCAATGGCGGTGTGCGCGCTCAACACCACCCACAACGGCACTTCAAACGCGCTGATCAAGCCACCGGCGAAGAGCAGGCCGGTGATGATTCCCATGGTCTTTTGCGCGTCATTGCCCCCATGGCCCAAGCTGTAGAAGGCCGCCGAAAACAATTGCAAAATCCGGGACCACCGGTTGACGGCGGCCGGCGGACGCTTGTAGACAACCCACGCAGAGGCGACTTTAAACAAATACCCCAGACCCAAACCGACTGCCGGCGCAACCACGATAAAAAGAAGGGTTTTTGTCCAGCCGGCCCACAAGATCACGCCGATACCGGCATTGGCCACCGCGGCGCCGGCATAACCGCCAATCAGCGCATGGGACGAACTGGTCGGCAATCCCTTATACCAGGTGAAAAAATTCCAGCCGATGGCGCCCAGCAGGCCGCAAAAAATCACGGCCGGCGTGATCGTCTTGATGTCAACCATTCCCGCGCCAATGGTTTTGGCCACGGCAGTGCCGAAAATTACAAACGCAATAAAATTGAAAAACGCCGCCCACAACACCGCGTATTTCGGCGCCAGCACCCTTGTGGAAACGACCGTGGAGATTGAATTGGCCGCATCGTGCATCCCGTTGGTGAAATCAAACACCAATGCCGTGAAAATGATAAAAACAATAAAAATCAGATCCGGAGTCATTGCTTGGTTGCCGGCCGGCGGCGATTATTGGTTCTTGATCAATATTGACTCAAACATATTGCCCACGTTTTCACAGCAGTCAATCGCGTTTTCCAGGGTTTCATAAATTTCCTTGAGCTTGATGATCTCAATCAGCTTGCCGCAGGACACATCCTTCACCGCCATCAATCCGCCCAGCGCCCGGCGGTTGATTTCATCTCCTTGGTTTTCCAGATCATTCAGCCGGCGGCAACGATGATGCAGGCTTTCCCGAAATTTTTTCACGTTTTTTATTTCCCGCACGCCGTCCCTGATCTCGCGGGCGGCGGCGATGATTATCCGGACATAATTCTCCATTTCCCCGGGAAGCGGCGAAGCGATGTGGTATATTGATATCCGGTTGACCGCTCTCTCAACGAAATCAATAATGTCGTCAAGATTTTGCCGCAAAAGATCAATATCCTCTCCGTCCAGCGGCGTGATAAAATTGCGGCGCAAATTTTCAATCAATTCGTGGCCGATCTCGTCGGCGCTCTGTTCCAGCGCTTTCAGCTTTGCCGCGACTTCTTTGATTTTTTGCGGATCTTTCACGGCCACCGACAAAAGCCGCGCGGCTTCGCCGATCTTCTCGGCTTGTTTTTCAAAAAGCTGATAAAAAACGCCGTCTTTGGGGAATAAACTGATCATATCGCGTTCAAGCGCCAAAAAATCAGCCCGGAAGGCTGATTTTTGAACGAATTAAAAAAAACAAAAGCCAATCCGGCAATGCGTTTATCGGTAAACGATTTGCCGGAGTCGCGGCGGTTTTTCAAAATTTCAGTCATAATACCATCTAAAAAAATACACTCGCAAACGGAACGACAGATTTGGAATTGCCGCCGGTGGACCTGGCGAGAATCGGACTCGCGCTTCCGCAATGCGAATGCGGCGTCTTACCACTTGACTACAGGCCCAAGGCGCGATTACGCGCAATTTTCAATAATCAATTTTCAAACAAATCTAAATATCAAAATTCAAAGCTACAAATACTTTTTCAGTTCTTTCAAACTTTTGATTTTGACAACGGGCGGTTTGACGCCTTTAATCTTATCGTCGCGATCCAGCAAAATCGGCTTGATGCCCAACGACTGCGCCGGCAAAATATCGTTTTCCAAGCTGTCGCCCACCATCGCCGTTTCTTCGGGATCAGCCTTCATTTTTTCCAACACCGCCAGGAATGCCGCCGGATCGGGCTTGGCCGCGCCGGCAACATCGGGCGAAAAAATTTCAAAATGGCGCAGTTCGGAAATATTGGCGATGGCAAACTTTGGACTCAAAGTGAGAATCGCCTTTCTTTGCGGCAATTTAGTCGCTTCGCCGGCGTCGCCAAACAGTCTATATGCCGGTTTTTTTCCCAGAAACGCCGCCAGCGCTTCGCGGCGGTCGGCCTCCAGCACAATGCCCAGTTTTTGAATGATTCTGTCGGCAAACTCCGGCCAATCCCCGGCGCACGAAAGGCATTCCGGCAAAACCTCGGCCAACCGGCCGGCGGTTTTTTCTTCGCTCACGGGCAAATTGAATTCTTTCAATCTTTCAAACACCCGGCGCGGCCCCGCCGGGTCATAATCGCCCAAAGTGCCCGAAAAGTCAAAAATTACCAGTCGGATCATTATTCACCCTACCAAAAAACCGCCCCCTTTTCAACCTTGACATTTTCCCAAAAATATGATTATATAACCCCGAGGTGAAAAACTTTGAAAAAGATTTTGATAATGGTCGCTATTTTTTTTATAGTGGCCGTTAGTGGCGACGCCTATGACTTCTCCACAGAAACAATCACCAGGATCGTAGGAGAAGAGACTGGGGTCTGGCCGGCGTTTAACATAACGCTTGGCGACCTCGCCGACATAGGCGTCCGGATCGCCATCACCGATCCAGACGCGATAATGGCGATTTATCGCCTTTCCGATATCGGAAAGGCGACGGGCGCGACTGTTTATATTGAAGAATGGAACCGCTCCCCGCCCATATTATTTATGGACAGGAACGGATCGCTGGGGCATTCCTTGGTAAATACAAGCCAAGTGCACACCCAAACCCGAGTAATTATCTACGACGAAAAGTCAGGGGAAATACAACAGAGGGTTATTGATCCCTGGGGAACCGCCGAAAGAATCGCCCAACGCGTTAAATATCCCGTATAGTACCGCAAGGTACCTCTTTTTTTACGCAATCACAAAAAAGCCGCGCGGATTGGCCGCGCGGCTTTTGACATAATTATCAGAATTTTTTGAGCAGGATGACGATTTTTTCTTTTCCCACTTCCAAAACGCCGCCTTCAATTTCTTTTTCAAAATCCTTTTTTACGGCGATCACTTTCATTTTGCCGGCTTTCAGCACCGAAATCAGCGGCACATGGCCCGGCAAAACCGCAATCTCGCCGCTGGCAGAGGGCAAAACGATTTTCTCCGCCGGCCCGGAAAATTCCAATCCTTTTGGGGTTAAAATTTCAACTAACACAATAATAAATTAAAAAGTAAAAACGAAAAACGAAAAATCAAGGAATTTTTAATAACTCCTAAATTTTTCATTTTTATTTTTAAATTTTTAATTGTTGATGACTTCTTCAATGCCGCCCTTCATATAAAAATCCGATTCGGGGCGATCGTCAAATTCACCGGCGATAATCCGTTCAAACCCCTCAATCGTTTGTTCCAGTCTGACATACTTGCCCGGCTTTCCCGAAAACACTTCGGCCACAAAAAACGGCTGGGTCAGGAATTTCTGGATTTTGCGCGCCCGATTGACAATAAGCTTATCTTCATCGGAGAGATCTTCCACGCCCAAGATCGCGATAATGTCTTGCAATTCCTTGTAGCGCTGAAGGATTTGCGCCACGCCCGATGCCACGCGATAATGCCGCTCGCCCACGATGTGGGGATTCAAAATTGACGAATTGGTCGCCAGCGGATCCACCGCCGGGAACAAGCCCAGCGACGCCACATTGCGGCTCAACACCAGCGACGAATCAAGATGAGAAAAGATCGCCACCACCGCCGGATCGGTGTAGTCATCGGCCGGCACATAAACCGCCTGCATGGAAGTGATGGAGCCGTCTTTGCCCGAAGTGATTCTTTCTTCCAGCGATCCCATCTCGGTAAACAGCGTCGGCTGATACCCCGTCTGCGAAGGAATGCGTCCCATCAGCGCCGAGACTTCACAGCCCGCCAGCACGAACCGAAACACATTATCCACGAACAACAGCACATCTTTTTTTTCCTCATCGCGGAAATATTCGGCCGCGGCCACTGCCGAAAACGGCACGCGGAAACGCACCCCCGGCTGATCCGACATCTGGCCGAAAAACAGCACGGTATTATCCAAAGTCTTGCTTTCCTTCATGTCCAAATAAATGTCGTTGCCTTCGCGCGTCCGTTCGCCCACGCCGGCAAACACCGACACGCCCTTATGTACTTTGGCGATGTTGCGAATAAGTTCCTGAATTAACACCGTTTTGCCCACGCCGGCGCCGCCAAACAGGCCGATTTTGCCGCCTTTGGGCATGGGACACAGCAAATCCAGCGCCTTAACGCCGGTTTCCAAAATTTCCACCTCTCCCTTTTGCCGGACATAATCAGGCGCTTGGCGAAACACCGAATAGCGCGTTCCGTCTTTGATTTCGCCCAATCCGTCAATCGGTTCGCCCAGGACGTCAAAAAGCCGTCCCAGCGCCGCTTTGCCCGTCGGTACCGTGATCGTCTTGCCGGTGTCTTTCACTTCCTCCCCCCGGCGCAATCCTTCGGTGGGACCCATCGCCAAACAGCGCGCGGTATTGCCGCCCGTATACTGCTGAACCTCCAAAATTAATTTCTTGCCGGCAACCTCCAGCGTGCCTCCCAGCGACGGCAATTTGCCTTCTTCAAACTCTGCGTCCACCACCGGACCGATAATTTGCGTGATTTTAGCCATGTTTCAAATTTAAAATTTAAATATCAAAATGAAAAATTTTGGAACTGGAATTTTTCTCCGAAAAATTCCAATGATATATGAAAATTCCTAAATCTTGATTCTTGCATTTTGCATTAACCCAGGACTTCTTTCGCCGATGAAATTTCGCACACTTCTTTGGTGATTTGCTCTTGCCGCGCCTTGTTGTATTCCAGCGTAAGTTCGGCCACCCGTTCCCGCGCGTTATCTGACGCGTTGCGCATCGCCGTCATCCGCGCCGAATGCTCCGAGGCGTTGCTTTCCAAAACGCATTGATAAATCAAATACATCACCATCTGGGGAATGATTTCTTTAACCAGCATCTCCGCCGAAGGTTCAATCATTGTCTCGGCGCTCTCGGCATCAGTTTCGGCTTGATGCGCAAACTCCTTCAGCTCTTTCCATTCCAGCGGCAACAACTGCATCATTTTCGGTTTTTGGCGGAAAGTTGAAATAAAATCCGTCCACATCAGATAAACCCGCTGATAATCGCTGGCGATGTAAGCCTTGATAATAAAATCCGCCAGCGGCTTCAATTCTTCCAGCGTGCCGTAATCGCCCACGCCGACAACGCTTCTTTTAAACTCCCGGCCGCGTTTTTTGAAAAACGCAATCGCTTTTTTGCCCACCGGCAACACGGTCACCGGCGATTTTTTCTCCAATTTTTTGATTTCATTTTCCGCATTTTTGAGAATGTTTTGATTGAAAGAGCCGCAAAACCCCCGGTCGCTGGCGATTACCACCGCCAGCGCGGTGCGCAGTTTGCGCTTGCGCAATTTCACCTTGTCTCTCAGCGTCGGCTCCACGCGGCGGATCAGCCGCCCCAGCCGCTGGGCGAACGGACGCGATTCCAGCGCGATTTTCTGGGATTTTTTCATTTTCAGCGCCGACAAAGTTTCCAGCGCGCCGGTAAGCTTATGGATATTGGCCACCGATTCAATTTTTAGCCGGATTTCCTTTAATTCCATAGACAAAAATTCCTAAATCTTAATTCTTAATTCTTGATTCTTGCGTTTTAAATTTTCTTGACTTTCTTGATAATTTCTTCCAGCTTGGCCTCAACTTCGCCCTCCAATTTTTCCGTCGCGCGGATTTTATCAATGGTCTGTGCCGCGGATTCCTCAACCGCCTCCAGCAGATCTTCTTTAAACTGCGCGACTGATTCCAGCGGCAAATCGTCCAAAAAGCCCTTCACGCCGGCGAAAATAATCACCGCTTCCTTCTCAAACGGCAATGGCTGGAGATCGGCTTGTTTCAGCAGTTCGCGCATCCGCTTGCCCCGCTCCAGCAACTGCCGCGTTTGCGGATCCAATTCTTCGGTAAATTCGGAAAATCTTTCCAATTCCTGGAATTGCGCCAAATCAAGCTTCAAGGTTCCGGCCACTTTCTTGGTCGCCGGCAACTGGGCACTGGCCCCCACGCGGGAAACCGATGTTCCCACATCAATCGCCGGGCGCTGGCCCTTGTAAAAAAGCGCCGGGTTTAAGAATATCTGGCCGTCGGTGATGGAAATGACATTGGTGGGAATATAGCCGGAGATATCGCCCGCCTGGGTTTCCACGATCGGCAGAGCGGTGAGCGAACCGCCGCCCAATTTTTCCGACAACCGCGCGGCGCGCTCCAGCAAGCGCGAATGAAGATAAAAGATGTCTCCCGGATAAGCCTCGCGGCCCGGCGGGCGGCGCAAGACCAGCGACACTTCGCGCCACGCCCACGCCTGCTTGGTCAAATCGTCATAAACCGCCACCGCATCCTGCCCGTGATCGCGGAACCATTCGCCCATTGCGCACCCGGCATAAGGCGCCAGATAGAGCATTGCCGCCGGATCGTCGGCGAACGCCGCGACCACGATCGTGTATTCCATTGCGCCGGCATCCTCCAAAATCTTCACCATGCGTTTTACTTTGGATTTTTTCTGGCCGCAAGCAACATAAATGCAAACCGGCCGGTTCTTGTCGTCTTTCTGGTTCAAAATCATATCCACCGCAATGGCGGTCTTGCCCAAGCCGCGATCGCCCAGAATCAATTCCCGCTGGCCGCGGCCGATCGGAACCAAGCTGTCAATGGCCAAAATCCCCGTGTGCAACGGCGTTTTCACCGGTTGGCGGTCAATCACGCCCGGCGCCGGTCTTTCAATCAAGTATTCTTCCTTGGCGCTGATCGGCCCCTTGCCATCCACCGGCCGCCCCAACGGATCCACCACGCGCCCGATCAATTCCGGCCCGACGGGCACGGACACGGTTTTACCGGTGCGCTTCACCGTATCGCCTTCCTTGATCGCATCATCCGGCCCCAGCACCACAATGCCGGTTTCATATTCTTCCAAATTCATCGCCAATCCGAAAACTTTGGCATTTTCAAATTCCACCATTTCAAAATTTTCCACATTCATCAACCCCGACGCTTTTACCACGCCGTCGCCCACTTCCACGACTTGGCCGATTTCGTCAATTTTTGCCGCCGGCCGGTCGTTTTCCAACTGCCGCCGAAATTGTTCGATTTTATCCATATTTCAAATTAAAAGTTTAAACATCAAAATGAAAAATTTTGGAACTGGAATTTTTCTCCGAAAAATTCCCATAATATATAAAATTTCCTCAATTTTGATTTTTGATTTTTACATTTTTAACTTCTTGAGTTTTTCAATTTGCCCTTTTATTGACGCGTCCATCCGGTATCCGTCGGTGGCCGCGACAAACCCGCCGATGATTGAAGGATTTATTTTAATGTCGGCATCTTCGTTCGCGCCCAAACACTCGGCAAGTTTCTTTTCCAGCCGGGCGCGCATCGTCAAATCATGCTCGCGGGCGAATGTGATTTCAAATTTCGCCCGCTTTTTCATTTCTTCCAGCGCCGATGAAACGATCTTTGCCAGCAAATAATCTCTTTTTTGGGCCCCCAAAATCTCTTTCAGCCGCAAAATAATTTTTTTCTGCTCGCCGGCGGATTTGCCCGAACATTCCTTCACCAGCGCCGCCGTCCAAATTTTTATCGCTTTTTTGCTGTTCATAAAAAGGGATCGTTCCCGCATAATCGCAAGGGCCGGCCCCTTGCGACAAGAGATTATTATAACTTTGCCGCCAACTGTTCAATCAATTTTTTATCTTGTTCTTTGGTAATTTTTTGCGCCAAAAATTTTTCCGAAACCGCCAGCGCCAAGTCAAGCGCCTCTTGGGAAAGACGCTCCTTTTCCCGCATTCCTTCTTTCTCCATCGCCATCCGCGCGGCATCAATAATTTTTTGCTTTTCGCTCTCGGCTTGAGCCAAAATTGCGCCCGCCCTGTCCTTGGCCTTCATTTCGGCCTGAGCGGCCAATTCTTTCGCCTTCTTCTCTCCCGCGGCACGCATCTCCTCGCCCAGCGCGCGGATTTTAACCAGCGATTTTTCCGCTTCTTCGGCTTTGGTTACTCCTTCCGCGATTTTCCGGCGGCGTTTTTCCAAAACCGTCAAAAACGGCCGATAGGCATATCGCTTCAAAATCAGCAGTAAAACGGTGAAACTGATGACGTTCCCGATTAAAATTTTCGGATCGATTCCCAAACCGCCTCCTTCCATAGTATGATAAATTTTCAATTTTCAGTTTCCAATTTTCAATAAATTTCTAATGTTTCAATTTTCAAACAAAATCACATTAAAAATTCATATTAAATTAAAAACGAAACGAAAAATTCTGATTTTTGCGCTTCCCGGCCTGTTCCGGCGCGCGGAACAAGCCGCGGAGAACAAAACTCCGCCGTCTTAGGCGCCTTCCACAAATAACTTCCATATATTGCCCGCAGGTTCGGCTCAGATTTCAAATTTCCGACCAAGCAATATTTGAGATGCAGCCTCTCGCTACATTGAAAATATTGCGCCCGAAGAAATTTGAAATATGGGGCAAAGATGTGGGTATGGTGTGGAAGTTATTTGTGGAAGGCGCCTTAGAAAGACTAAATGAAAATGATGATCAGCGCCACCACCAACGCGAAAATCGCAATGGCATCCGTAAACGCAATCGCCAAAATCATATTGGTGCTGATTTTTCCCGATGCTTCCGGGTTGCGCCCGATCGCCTCCATGGCGCCGCGGCCGATAAAACCGATACCCAATCCGGGCCCGATGGCACCCAAGCCGATGGCCAGCGCCGCGGCCAATTGTTTCATTACTTCTAACTCCATATTTTTGGTTGGTTAAATTTATTGATTTTAATTATCAATGATAATTTATCATTTATTATTGTTTTTTGACCTTTTTTCAAGAAACGGCAAAATTATCCTTTTGACTTCCAAAAAAACCGCACCCAGCCCCGCCAGCAAACATACTATCACAAACAGCGGCATTGTGCCAAATTTTTTGTCCAGCCAAACTCCCAAAAGCAGAAAAACCGCCAGCGGCAACACCATCAAAAACCCCAGCTCCAACCCGATCGCCATTGCCGCCGCCAATGAATTTTGACTATTGCCGCTCATAATTTTCAATTTTCATTGAATTAGCCAATGAACCGATTTCCAAACGAAATCTCCTCAATTTGGCTTTGTTTGATCATTGGAGCATTGAAAATTTATTGAAAATTGAAAAATTAAGCGTGCGCCTCCGTGGCCGTGGAATAAAACACCACGATCAGCGAGGAAAATATGAACGCCTGCAGAAAACCCACCAGCGTTTCCAGCCCCAAAAACGGGAGCGGCACCAAATAGGCCAGCGACCAATGAATGCCGGTGGACACCACGATCAACAGCACCTCTCCGGCAAACAGGTTGCCGAAAAGCCGCATTGACAACGAAATGATGCGCGTGAATTCCCCCATCAGCTCCAAAATCCCCACAAACAGCAAGATCGGATTCTTGAAATTAAAAAACTTGCCCAAATAAGGAACAAGCCCCAAGTTTTTCAGCGCCAGATAATTAACATAAAGCATTGATAACGCCGCCAGCGCGATGGTAAAATTCAGGTCGGAGCTGGGCGCGCGCAAGATGGAAAAAGTCCCCAGGCCGGGAATCAGCTCCACCAGATTCGCCGCCCAAATCAGCAGAAACAGCGTCATCGCGAACGGAAAAATTTCTTCGGTTTTTTTGCGCGAATTGGTGATGGAATCGCAAAAATTCAAAAAAGTTTCCAAAACAAATTCCAGCAGATTTTGGATTTTGCCGGGCACGATCTTCGCTTTGGCGAACACCGACGGCAAAAACACCGCCAGGCCCGCCGCCAGCAAAATTATCCAAAAACCGGTATTGGTGATGGCGATGCCCCCGATCTCAAACGCAGTGTGCGCCGCCACGGATATTTCTTCCATTTTTGCTTTACTTCCTTATTCCCCCCCAAAAAAACATCCCGCTCCCGGGTTACGCCTTAAATCTACCCCCTTTTTACCCCAAAGTCAAATCTCCCCCGTTAGCGGACATTCCAACATCCTCAAGAATGTTGGAATGTCCGCTAACGGAAAATCAGTTTTTGTGGAATCCCAAGTCGGCGGGATTGGCACCGCCCGAAATACGCGCCAGGCGTCCGCCCAAGCGCTCAAATTTCTTGCGCAGTTTGGCAACCTCATCCGCCAGCGAAATCGTTTCACTGTCCATGCTTTTCTTGACCAACCCCTTGGACCAAAAATCCAGCACCAATTTGCTGTCGCCAAAAATTTTTTCCATCCCGGTTTCCAGCGCGATTTGCAGGGCGTATTTGCACGCCAAAAGTTCGCCGAAATTGTTCGTCCGACCGCGCTCAAGCAAGTGATGGCCGCAGGCGCTCAACTCATCCTCGGGCAGAACCCGATGGAGCAAACCGTGCCCCCGGCTGTCGGTAACGCTGATCTCCACGCCGTTGCCGCCCCCGGTGCCCGCGTCAAAATAGATTCCCGGCTCGCGCGCGATATGCCGGACGGCATAATCCGCGCCCGCCTCCAGCCACCGCCGCGCCTCATCCTCGCTTTCAAATGATTTATATTTTGCCCCCGACTGCCCGCCCACAATCTCGGCGCACTCGTTCCAATTGTCGGTTACCCCCTTTTCCTCGCCAACCTGATAGGCATAAAATTTCTTCTTTGGCATGGTCAATTTTTGATCCTTAAGCGCATAACTAATGTCAGCCCGTTGGCAAACAAATAAAGGCTGGAAACAAATATGAACGGAATATCTTTTAAAATCAACGATCCGTACAGCCAAGTAATGCTGCTTGTCGCCACCCAGATAAAATAAGACAGTACATTGGCGCTCGGTTTTCCGCGCCAAAGGTCTTTTATCGTCGGCCAATAAGCCGCCACGCCAACAATTCCGGTGCTTCCATACGCCAGCGTAAGCGATTGGATCAGAATATCTTGCATAAGTTTTAATTTACAAACAGATTCCAATCATAAATGTTTTTCAATCAAAAATTATAAGTTATGTCATTTCTTCTGCCGATTTCCAAAACAACAACGCCGCCGCTTGCATTCAATCGGTAGATTATTCGCATTTCGCCTTTCCGAACCCTGTAAATGTCATCCCGTCCTTTCAATTTTTTCCAATCCAAACCGTCAAATTGGCCGTTTTTAATTTTGACAAGCAGATCGTCAATAGCTTTCCTTTCTTTTGGCGATAACCTATCCAAAGCTTTCCGGATTTTATCCGCCATATTTATAAGCGAGACAATATTTCATCAATGGGCACGCCGCCTTTTCTAATTTTGGTAAAATCAATTACCGTTTCCCACAATCCTTCATCTTGATCCGCGGCAGATATTCTAAACACTGGTTTTGATTTTCGAACCACGACAAAAGACCTTCCTCTTTTAACGGCATTAATGTAAAAATCAGTATTTTCGCGCAACTCTTTAAGCCCGATTATTGTTTGGTTTTTTGTTTCCATTAAGTTTATCTTAAGATTAACTTAATCCTAATGTATGGCATCAAGTTTGTCAAAAATCATTCGCATTGCGCTTCGCAGGCAAACGCGCCTTGCGGGTCGTTGGTAAAATCGGTTTCGCATTTTTGCACGCAGGTTTTGCAGGCGTCAAACGCCGCGCTGGAAATTTGTTGGCAAACGCCGTCTTTTACCCCGCAACTTGCCAACCGCAGACACTTGTCCCCCAAGCGATATTCCATGGTACAAATTTCAGCGGGGTTCGGCCCGCATTTGATATCCAACCCGTGGCAATTCTCCCGCCCGCAAACAACACCGTCAACATTCGCGCCGCCGCCATCCGACGGATCGCCGCAAACACCGCTACGGAAAAATCCCCACTCATCGCATTGGCGGCCGTCGGCAAAAACGCACATTCCGTATTGTCCGCCTTCGCCCTCCCGGATTTCCGGTTTGCCGCCTTGATCAACGCAGTAAACTGAGGCGGGGTTGGCCATACCAACGCCTTCTCCCTGACCACCGCCGTTATCCGGCAACGGCGGCGTTTCGTCAATCACCACATTGCCGTGATACCAATCTTTGTCAAACCCGATCGCCGCGCAAGACGCTTCCAAGCGGCACTGGATTGAACTGCAAATTTCGCACGGCGGGCAAACCGCGCAACCATCCGGACAGGATTCGGGCGAAAAGCCGTTGCAATACTTTTCGTCAATCGTTTGCGTTTGCTCATCCCCGTCGCCGGTTTCCCCCGGCGCTTCCACCACTGGCGTATTTTTAAAAGGCGACAAAAGCACAAAGACGGCGGCCAGAATCAAGAGGGCGCCGGCCAGAATCAAAATTTGGATTGTTTTTTGCATATATTATCGGCAATTTAAAATTCTACATAAAAACGACTCACTCTTTTTGCCAGCGCTTCAATTCCGGCAAAGTCATTTCGGCCACCGCGCGGGCTTCCTCTTCGTCCATACCCAAATTTTCCACCGCGATTTTAACTTGCATCTCAATAAACTCCGGCAATTCCACCTCAGCGGTAAATTTTCCCTCTTGGCGGCAATGACGGCAATAATTCCGGTTTTGCCCGCCGTCGGCGTCGGTGCCAAAGTCTTCGGAAGCCGCCATCGGCATGCCGCAACTCTGGCAGATTAAAACTTCGTCGTCCATAATTTTGTGTTTATGATTTTATGGCTTTATTTACCCGCCAGAATACCTCGGGGCTTTGCCCCGGGGATGAATGGCGGGGAAACAAACTTTTCCGATCGCGTAGCGAAGCGGAGCGCCGGAATACGTCGGGGCTCTGCCCCGGCGTAGTTTATTCGCATCGCGCGGCAAACCCGCACTGGCGATGGAAACTATTGAAATCATTTGATTTCTTAATTTTCGCACTTTTAGTGCGGTTTTTAAATGTGATTTCAATATATTTATCAGCATATCAAAAACAGCGCCGTTTGCAACGCAAAAAACGCGGTGATCCCGCGTTTTTTGACCGGCAACCAAATTATTGCTCGGTGGTAACGCCGTCAAAATGCTCGTCGTCGGCCGCCGCATCCTCTTTGGCGGGGTGAATCACGCCTTCCCGATGTTCGGCGGGAGAGTAGATGGTATAGAGCTTCACCTCTTCGTCGCCGGTATTGGCCACATTGTGATTCGCGCCCGCGGGCACGATCACCGCAAAATCGTCCTCCACCTGGTATTCGTTGCCGTCAATCGTCACCTTGGCTTTACCCTTTTCAAAACGGAAAAACTGATCGTGCGTCTCGTGAACTTCGGCGCCGATCTCCTCGCCGGGTTTTAAGCTCATCACCACCAGCTGGCTGAATTTGCCGGTGTAGATTACCTTGCGGAAATTTTCATTTTCCTCGGTTAAATCTTCAATATTGCCCACAAATCCTTTCATATTTTTAAATTTTTAATTTTAATTGTCTCAAACTCTGACCTTTATTTAACCCTACCCTGTTATCCGTAACTTGTCCAACTCCCGCATTATTTTTCAAGCGATGTCTTCCATCGTCGGTTGATCGGCGACAAATTCCGCGGACAAGCCCAATTTTTTGAAATAATCAACCATGGCGATACAAGCAAATTTTTCCGTGGAATAGTGCGTGCCGCCCAAAAGATTTATTTTATGCCTCTTGGCAAATTCGTGCGCCGGTTTGGAAAATTCGTTTTTTGCAATAATACCCGTCAGCAAAACATTGACGCCCTCATCGGCGATTTCCTTCAATAATCCCGCTTCATTCCCTCCGCCGGCCACCACCGCCACTTTCTTTTTCGCAATTCCATCCAAACCGTATCGGTATAACCCGCATTTATGGCCAACCGCTTTTTCAAATTTATCTTTCAAATCGCCAATCAAGGTTAATTCGGTTTGCCCGAACACCCCGCACAAAGCGCCAAAATAGGGAGCAAAGGCTTTTTCAACTTTGATGTCCAGAGCGCGCGCCAGCGACACGCTGGTGGAATACTCGCCGAAATTGTCCAGTGGCACGTGAAGATTATAGACTGATATTCCATTGTTTTTGAATTGCCGCAATAAACCGGCCTCCGGCGGCAAGAAAACTTGCGGCGCAGCGATATTCCAAACTGCCGGATGATGGACAAACAACATTGCATTTTGCGCGCCATCCGATAAAATTTTTTCCATTACCGCATTTGAAGGAAAAACCGCCGCATAGACTTTATTGATTTCTTCGGTAAAATCGCACACCAGCCCCATTGACCGCCGCTTGAAATTATCGCAAACGAATCCCGCGATCGGCGCCAGCCATTCGCCCCAATCGTCGCTCAATCCCGGAGCAATAAAATCCTTCTCCAGTTGTTGATATAGTTTATCCGCTTCCATAATTAATATATTTACAATAAATTATGAAACGTTTTGTGTTTTGGGGTCTATCCCTCGCGTAATCGCAAGCGGTTAGACCCCCTCCAACGGCATTTGAATTTAACGGTTTCGTGATTCAAAGTAATTAAATTCTAAATTCATGGCTATCGCCTAATAATACTTTTCAATTCCTCCAAAACCGAACTGTTTGCCATTTTCGGTTTTTTTTATGAGATTGGCAAGGCGTTTTTCAAATTCCTCCCGACGGGAGCGCGCGCCCTCGACATAGCCGATGCGTATCCTTTGATACGCCGGCGAGAACTTTTGGAAGTTTTTCCACGCGGCATTGTTGGCTTTTATCTTGGCCAAAATATCCGGCGGAAAAACGAATTTTTTCGCCAGTATCGGCGCCACCGCAACAAGCACCGAAGGAATCACCCTCTCCTCCGCGACCAGCCGCCGCAACCGCTCAATATTCGCCTGCGAATACCCGCTTTTTGGATTGCGCGGCGTAAATCTCTGCGCCGTAGAATTTTCATCCAGTTTTTTTACCGTGCTGTCAATCCAGCCAAACGCCAGCGCCTCCTCCACGGCATCGTTATAGGCAATGCGCGCTTTGCCGCTTTTTTTATTATAATATACCAGCCAAACCGCCTTTTCCTTGCCATGATTCATCTCCAGCCATTTCCGCCATTCTTTTTGGCCAGTTAGCCGTAAAACCTTATTCATTTCCATATTCCGGTTTAAGCCGTAATTAGAAAATCTTTTAATACTTTGTGGCGCTTGGCGATCATTTTGCGGGCGAAGGGGAAAAATATCTTTTTGCGGTAATCGCGGTCAATTTTTTCCATTGCCCATTTTTTGAAGCTTTTCGCGTCGCGCTGGCCGGTGGCCGCGATCGCCAGATAAAAATCGCCGGCAAAGTGCGACATTGCGTCGGCAGTGGCCAATATCTTGCCCTCCAAAGTTTTGGGCATCAATTTCCCTTCGCAACTGTGCGCCAAAATTATTTCTCGCACCGCTTGAACTTTCTCCGAAGAATAGCCAAATTCTTCCATCACCCTTTGCGCCTCAACGGCACCGGTCTTGCAATGATCGCTATTGATTTTTCTGATCCGCTGCAAATCATGCAACCAAACTCCGAGCATCACAATTTCTTTATCGGCTTTGGGCAATTTTTCCAAAAGCATTTTGGCGCATTTTTCCACCTCCAGCAAATGAATATCCCAAAACCAATCCAATCCGCCAGCCACGCATTCGTCCTTCACCGTCTTTTTGATTTGGCTGATTTCATCCATATCGTTAATGATCATTTTCTTTCCAAGATAGCAAAGCCGGTCAGAACCGCATCGGCAATGAAATCTTCCAGCAAACTTTGATCGTCCCCGGTTTGCGCTTTGTTTAGATAAAGATTATATTGCCGCTTGTTTTCCTGTAAAATCACCGCAGGCGCGTAATTGCGGCGCAAAAGCATCGCGTGCAAAATCAACCGCCCCACCCGGCCGTTGCCGTCGGAAAACGGATGGATTTTTTCAAATTCGGCATGAACTAGCGTTGCCCAAGAAACAATATCTTTTCCCTTCGCGCTTATTTTTTCAACCAAGCCGTTCATCAATGCCGGAATTTTTACATGATTCGCGGTGGGAACATTGGCACCCACGATGCGCACGCCGTGATTACGCCACATTCCGGCGTCCTCGCGGATGCTGTTCATCAAAACTCCGTGCAATCTCATAACAAATTCCCCGTCAATAAGATTTTTTTGCGCCGCATGGCCAAACATATATTCCACCGCGGTTCTATGATTTTTTGCTTCCAAATGTTCAACCAAGGTTTTGTTCGGAATTGTCACATTGTCAAACAAAATCGCCGCCGTTTCGTCTTCGCTCAATGTACTTCCCTCAATCCGGTTGGAGTGATAAGTGAGTTTCAAAATCAATTCGTCGCGGATATCGGGATTGCCCGAAATTATATCAACGATTGATTTGCAATTTTTGCTTTTTTGCGCCAGCAAATTTTTTTTGGCTTCCAAAACTTGAACGGGAATTTCTTTTTGCCCGGTGATTTGGCGGTAAAGCCGGTCAATTTTTTCTTGCGCTTCCTTTCTGGGAACGGCGCGATTGTTAACCCAGCGGTTTAATGACGCAAAAGTGACGCCCAGCGCGCGCGCGATTTGTTCTTGCGTCATCATCGACGCTTTTTGAATCAATTTTATTTTTTCCGGTATGTTCATAATTGTCTGATGATCCCGTATGCTCATAATACAAAACTATATATAGTTTGTCAAAAATCACAATCTTTATATAGTTTTGCCTTTTATTATCACGCTTCAAAAGCAAAACCAATCCATTTTTCAGACGATAAACATCATATTGAAATCACATTTAAGCGCCTTTAAAGAACCTCCTCATCCAGGGAAGAATATATTCTGTATTTTTTTGGGTCTATTTCTCGCGTAATCGCGAGCGGTTAGATCCCTCAAACAGCATTTAAATTAAATCATCGATCATGGCCGTTTTTCAGCTTCAGCAAGAGCGAATTTGATGAATTCCGCAGTTTCCAGCCGGCGGTCCATTTCAATGCCATAATGCCAGGCTTGGGCGGTTTGGATCAAATTCGCAAATTGCGGATATTTTTCCATTGCCCATTTTTTGAAGCTTTTCGCGTCGCGTGGGCCGGTGGCCGCGATCGCCAGATAAAAATCGCCGGCAAAGTGCGACATTGCGTCGGCAGTGGCCAATATCTTGCCCTCCAAAGTTTTGGGCGTCAATTTCCCTTCGCAACTGTGCGCCAATATGATTTCTCCCACGCGCGCGACCGTTTTCCGCCCGTATCCGAATTGCTCCATAACCTTTTTTGCCTCGCTCGCCCCAATTTTTGCGCGATCCCGCACCCGTTAAATCGTGCAGCCAAACTCCCGACATCACCACTTACTTGTTGGCCTCGGGCAATTTTTCCAAAAGCTCCACGGCAAACTTTTCCACCCCCAACAAATGGTAATCATAAAGCCACCCCCAATCCGGTGGCAAAGCATTCATCTTTCACTAACTTTTTAATTTGACTGACTTTGTTCGCCATTGTTGACAAAAAAATTAAACCTTGTCTTGGCGCAATTCATCCACAGTGGGCGCTTCAAAATTTTTAATCCATTCGTTAAGATCGGATTCTTTGACGGGAAAAGTGCACGACGGTAAATTATTATTCCGCTTTTTCAAACGCCGCCATAATTTTTCTTTTGGGACATTCAAATAATGAAGTTTGACGCGGGCGCCGATTTCTTTGGCTTTGTCCCTAAATGCGTCACGCTCCTTGCGAATCCAAAAACCATTATCGAGAATCACATCTATTCCCAATTGCAACCCTTTTTGGGCAATCTCCCATTGGATTGATTCAACAACCGCACGCTTTTTGTCATTGAACCCATCTTCCAATATCCGCGCCATCCACTCGTCGGGCGTCAAACGCAAGGCCGGAAGTTCCACCTCCAATTTCTTGGCTAAAGTAGATTTCCCGGAACCCGGCAACCCGCAAATCAAATGTAAGGTTGGCATATTCTTTTTTAAAATATATAGTCCGGTATCTATTTTTATTCACCAACCATTTCGTGAATCCTAACCGCGGCTTTGCCGGTGAGATGAATTTTTAATCTGCCAACATTAAAATGGAATGCCGATTTTGCGCTCCGCGCATCGGGCGTCATAACGAATTCTGTTATTTCGTAATCGCCCGATTGAAGCATCTCAAAACTTTCTGGATCACCCCCGTCAAATTGAACATCAACATTGTCATAACCGGTTCTTTGACTGGCACGCAATGATTCAAAATAATCCGCCAAAAATGTTTTGACTGGTTGTTCAAACTTTTCCGATTCATTTGCTTCTTGCACTTCCATTGATTTTATGTTTTCCATAAAATTATTTTATTTTTAATATTTATTTATACAATCGGCTATGGGTACCAATGGCCTTGAAAATCACATCGCCGCTGGACAATTCAACAAAAAGAGCGCGCCAATCGCCGCCGATATTGATACTTCTCAGTCCCTTCATTTTGCCCATTAATTTGTGATTATTCAGAACACCGTCAAATTTATCGCGCGAAAAAATTCTTATTCGCTCTTTTAGCAATATCCGCACATGCTCGGGTGCCTTTTCTTGCTGTTTTAAAAAATTTTCGCTATACCCGATTTGCATATTTTCGGTTTTTGTTATCAAGCCATTTTATTGCGTCTTCGGCATTGTCAAACATCGGCGAAACCCGGCCGGCTTTAATGTCGGCTTCGGCTTCGGCCAATTCCTTCAAAAGCCAATCCGACGGCTCTTCGGAGCGCAGATCGATATCGATTCTTTGCTCGCGCACCAATTTTCGCAAAAGCAAATTAAGGGCATCACTCAAAGTGATCCCCATTTTTTTAACAGTTGTTTGCGCATCCATTTTTAATTTTTTATCTACCCGAAAATTAATTACTTCGCTCATATTTTTATTGTTTTAAATTAATCTACATTGTATCTACATTGTATATCAACCTCAGTCCATGTCAAGACGCGCCCAATCTTGCTTTTTAATGATTTTTCGTATTTAATAAAAGCGGGAAGAAAAGCAGGAGGGGTGTCTGAGCGGTTGAAGGAGACGGTCTTGAAAACCGTTGTGGCCAAAAGCCACCGCGAGTTCGAATCTCGCCCCCTCCGCCGCAATAATTTCCAAAATATCCGCGCCATGCGGATATTTGTTTTTTTTATTTCTTGGCCTGCCGAAAAATTTGCCGGAAAACGGCCTCCGGCAAAAGCGCCCCCAGAGCGCCGGCGGCCAGCGCCAGCAGTAAATGCTCTCCCGCCGGCGGCGCGAAATGGAAAAGCCGCTCCAGCGCGGGAAGATACAGAACCAGAATCAACATCGCCAGCGCGCCGAAAAAAATCAACCCGAACGCCTTGTTGCCGTTGGTAAAAACTTTCCACGGCCGCCCGGGTTCAAGATTGGCAACAATCAGCCCCAGATTTCCGGCCACGATCGCCGCAAAACTCATCGCGCGGACATATTCTTCGGGCATTTTCGCTCCGACCCCGAAAAGAAACAGCAAAAATACCGCCGCAAAAACCCCCATCCCCTGCAAAAAACTTTTAGCCGCCGCGCGCTTGCCGAAAAGCGGCTTGTCCAGGCGGCGCGGCGGCCGGCGCATCACATTCTTATCTTCCGGCTCGGCTTCAAACGCCACCGTGCACGCCGGGTCAATCACCAGTTCCAGGAACGCGATATGCGCCGGAAAAAACATCACCGGCAGGCCCATGGCCACCGGCAAAAACGACATTCCCGCGATGGGAATATGCACCGCAAAAATATAAGCGACGGCTTTTTTGATGTTGTCAAACACCGCCCGCCCCAAACGCACTCCGGCCACGATTGAAGAAAAATTATCGTCCAGCAGTACCAGATCGGCGGCTTCGCGCGCCACATCGGTGCCCCGCTCGGCCATGGCAATGCCCACATTGGCGGCTTTTAACGCCGGCGCGTCGTTGACGCCGTCGCCGGTCATCGCGATCAATTTCCGGCTCTCCTTGAAAGCATCCACCAAAAGCATCTTTTGTTCGGGCAGGATCCGGGCGAAGACATTCACATTTTTGATTTTCTCTTTCAATTCCCCGGCGGAAAGATTCGCCAGATCGTTGCCGGTGATAAATTCATCGGGATTTTCCAACCCGGCCCGGCGGGCAACATGGCAAGCGGTTGCCGGATAATCGCCGGTGATCATGCACACGCGAATGCCCGCCTTGCGGCATTCGGCCACCGCCGCCGCCGCCGACGGACGCAAAGGATCTTCAAACCCCAGAAATCCCAGAAAATCAAAATCAAATTCGCGCTGATGTTCGGCCTCGGCTTTTTCTTTGGGAATTTCGCAGAACGCCGCGGCGATCAAGCGCAAACCGCGCGCCAGCAAAATGTTCATTTGCGTCTCAATTTTCTGCTTTTCGTCTTCGGACAAACGGCAGAGTTCCATGATTGATTCCGGCGCGCCCTTTGCCGCCACCGCGTAATGATCGCCCGCGCCGGTATCCCAAACATACGACATCGTCAAGAGATTGCCGGAAAACGGATACTCTTTAATCAATTGCCATTTTTGCGCCGGCCGGCCTTGCGAAAACAAAAAAGTTTGCGCCGCGTTTTTAATCTCCTTTTCCATCGGATCAAACGGATCCGTCTGGCTGGCCAGCAGGGCATATCCCAAAATATCTTTGTGCACCGCGCTCAGCGCGAGCGGCGGAATGCCGGCATAGTCGGCCAGATCCGCGATACCGTCCGGCGATGCCAGCGACCGCAGGCGCATTTGGTTGATCGTGAGCGTGCCGGTCTTGTCGGTGCAAAGGACTTCCACCGCTCCCAGCGATTCAATCGCGGCGGGATTGCGCGTGAGCACTTTCCGTTTGGATATCCGCCACGCGCCCAATGCCAAAAACACCACCATCACCACGGGAAATTCCTCGGGAAGCATTGACATGCCGATGGTTAACCCATACAAAAATCCTTCCAAAAAACGGCCGCGGAAAAACCAATAAAATCCCACCGCCATAACGCAAAGCGTCAAACCGATGACGCCGAAAATTTTCGCCAAGCCGCGGACTTCGCGGCTCAAAACCGTTTGCCCGTCTTTGATATTGTCCAGCGATTTGCCGATTTTCCCGATTTCCGTGGCCGCACCGATCGCCGCCGCCCGCGCCAATCCGTGGCCACGCGTGATCAGCGCCCCGGAATAAATAAACGGCTGATTGTCGCCGCCGGGCCGGTCGTCTTCCATTTTCGCCTTGCCGTCCCAAACCGACTTTGACACCGGCGCCGCCTCTCCGGTCAAAAACGATTCGTCCACCGTCAAATTCGTCGCCGCCAGAATCAAGCCATCGGCAGGCACCCGATCTCCTTCGTTTAAAACGACGACGTCCCCAACCACAACTTCGCGTCCGGCAATGCGCCGGCGCCGCCCGTCGCGAATCACCAGCGCCCGCGGACTGGATAAATTGCGCAACGCCTCCAAAGCGCGTTCGGTTTTGCGTTGCTGATAAAAAGTGATACCCACCGTAAAAACAATAAACACCGACAGCAAAAGCGCGTCCTGCGGCGCGCCCAAAAAGAAATAAACGATGCCGGCCAAAACCAAAATCGCCAGCATCGGCTCTTTGATCACTTCCCAAAAAATCCGCCAAAAACTTTGTCGGCGCTGTTGCGGCAATTCGTTGTAGCCGCCGGATTTCAGCCTCGCCGCGGCTTCTCCCGATGACAACCCCCCGATAATTTCTTCATTCATTTCCATCCCTCATTCTATCAAATTCGGCCGCCTTAATCCATTGCCCGGATTCCGCCATAAATACGAACCAATTACTTGAGATATTTTTCCTCGTAATATTGCGGGAGCTGGCAATTTAAAAACCCGGCGCAATCATTGGGAACATTAATGTCAATGGCATTGATGCATTTGACCATCTCCACGGGCCAAGCGGCGCATTCTTCCATGCAAGTGTTATAGGCATCGTTTAGATCAGCCGGAGTCGCGTCTTCGGTGAAAGCGGCACATTCTTTATGCCTTTGGCAGGCGTCGCTGCATTTGTCGGAAACCGGTTTTTTAGCCGGCGCGTCCTCCCGACATAACGCTTTCAATCGTTGCAAAATATCGTTTATTTTTTGCGCGGCATCTTCCATTTGGAAAATTGGTTCGTTGGGATCGATAATGTCGGCCTCATTGATCTCGGGCAAGGGCGGCACGTCCGAAGCAAGCTCGGGGACTTCGGAACCCGGGCGGCCGGGATTGATCTCGGGCATTTCGGGAATATAATCCGCCGGTTCAATCGTTTCTATATTTATCTCGGGGAGCGGCGGCACATCGGGAGTTAATTCCGGCACCTGCGAACCGGGCGTTTCTTCAATAATTATTGAATTGGGATCGATTTCAGGCAGGGGCGGCACATTTGGAGCCAGCTCCGGAACCTCGGATCCGGGAATTATTTCCACATTAACATCAGGCAATGGCGGCACATCGGAACTTAACTCCGGAACTTGGGAACCCGGGCGGTTTGAATCGTTTTGATCGCGTATTTCCGGCTCCACATCCGGCAATTCCGGCACGCTGTCCAGCCATTGCTTTTTTCTGGCATCCAAATCCGCCAGTTTGTTTTCCAACGCCTCAATCTGCCGGTTAATGTCTTTTTTGTTGCCGCAATCGGCGCCGGCGGCCGCTTCCAGCCGATTTGCCTCATCCAGCAATTTCTGGTAATCCGCGGCAATGTTTTGCGGACTGTCCAAAGTATTTTTTTGATTTGAATCGGAAAAATGATTCGCCGCAAAATAACCGCCGACCGCCAAAGCCACTGCCGCCGCCGCCATTATCACTTTTTGAATTATGCCCATATAATTGGTTTTTGTTACTTTTGGCAAATCACAATGAGTGGTTTCAAAACCCTATTCGTTACGAAATCGTTTTATTCCGAGCGAGCCGAATGAAGAACGAGGAGGCATACTTGAAACTAAAGTCGGCCGACGAGCGATGAATTCGGCGTAGCCGGAATAAAACGATTGCAGTCGGATAGGGTCTTGAAACCATCTCAATCTCTCAATCTCTTTTAAATCCTTGTCGGGTAAATAAAGAATCAGCAATCCCGCGATAATCCCCACCAACCCGGTCCACAAATGACTGCCGCCGAACAGCCACACATCAATACCATCCAAAACATACCATATCCCCCGCCACACCAGCACCAGCCCCACCGCCACGGAAAAATTCTTGGCCAAATACCCAAAACTAAATTTTTTCTTCGCCATAGTGTTTTGATAAATTTATTCGCAAGTCACATAATGCAAATACTCCATTGTTTTATCCGCCGTATAATTCCTGTTTTCCGACTTGTCGGCCTTGAAACGATTGCATCTCTTTGCAAAGTATCCGCATTTGCCTCGCAAACCCATTGCTTCCTTGATGTCAACCAGAGTCATTAAGCTCTCGTTGTTATAACTCAAAAAAATATATTTCGCTTTGGCTTTCAATATTAAATCTTTAAACGCTTTTTTAACCTGCGTTCGCGAACATTGAATCGCCCGACTTGAGTTTGTCCTATATCCAATATCCAACCGCCAAAATGACATCCAAATTATAATATCGCATTTGATATGTTTTGCCGTCATCCGCGGTATATGCAAATTTTGCACATACTGAATTTCTATTGAGCTCTTTGTCTTTTAGGATGTTGCGGATATGTTTTGTCACCACCGATTTTCCAACGCCAAAGACCGCCGCAATCTGCGCTTGCGCCGTCCAAATCGTTTCTTTCTTAAAATCGCCCCTGAATTCAAGCGCGCCGTTTTTTGCCTGATAGATGATAACTTCTTTTTCCATGGTCGCCCCGTTACTGCTACTTACCTTGATTTTACCCCAAAAGTAAACGCAAACAAAACGCCCCCGGCGGCGGGGGGCTCATCAATTTCAACTCACCGAAGGTCGCCTTCGCCAAGGCTACGGCGTACCGAAGGCGGGCATTAGTGAATGAGTTTAGAACGGTTGATTGGAAAACCGTAGGTATGGAATTGGAACAACTTGAGCCTATTTCAGCATAAAAATAAAACAAGAAACTATTAAAAAAGACTGGCAAAAGGAATTTTCCTTTGCCAGCCGCATAAAATTATGGGAAGGATTTTTAAGAAAAAATCATCTTCCATAATCTCTTCCAAGCTGACGCTTCTCTTGGTTGCTCTTCTCGGACTATTATTGCCTTTCGTTCATCCTCGTCATATTCGAATTCGCCGTCCATCAAGCGACTAAATGCCATTCTTGGCGTTCCATCTATAACAATTTCCTTGTAATCGTATTTTTTAACGATTTTGTTATAAAGATCAGGATTATCTCTTTCGATAGATGAAAGCGTTTCGAGCATTTCTTTTTCGTCTTCTGTCGGCTGGCCTCCTAACCAAGATGACCCTACTATTCTATCAACTTGGTTGCAGACGCTATAACATCTGTTTCCAAATAAGAATTTGAAAACATAGCCGTTCTGCCATAGGATTTTGCAATTATTTGATTGCAAAACGCTCATTATTCCTTGCGTAGCCAACCTTTCCTCGGCATCTCTTACGACTATCTCGTCGCGTTCGCGTTCTTCTTTCGATTCCTTATACCTCTTATATTCATCCAAAATTGCCATTCTAAAACACCTTTGACTATTAAAACATAATAAACTATATATTGTCAAGATTTTGCGGATTTATAGTATTCGATTAAACGGATTGAAAGACCAGTCAACTGCTTCAAGGGGCTGTCTTGAAATAAACAATCAAAACTATTAAGATTGCCTCAACAAGTCGGGTATAAAAATGTAATGAAAAAATATGGCTGAATTTGATAATCTTGCGAATGCAAAACAAAACCGCCTCACGGCGGTAAAATACTTTCGCAAACTATGATAAATGTTTTTTCACAAATGCTCTGCCTGAAGCCGATTTTAGATAATTTTCAAATTCGAAAGCTTTATATTTATTGGTGATGGCAAAATAAAATTCCAAAACAATCGGCAATCTATCGGCAGTCGCCGGAACATGGTCATTTTTATGCCTTTCAAACCTTTCTTTTAAATCTTCGCAACAGCCAATATAGTAACCATCTTTACATTTTAGGCTGTAAACATAAAACATTTTCTATCCGAAATATAAATAACTCCTATAGGCGGACTGCGTCACGCCGTAGGTGCGCCGTGGATTTAGGAAAGCGACCGAAAGTCGCCTTCGCTAAAGCTACGGCGTACCGAAGGCGGAGGAAGTGGGATTCGAACCCACGGACGGCTTTAACACCGTCACGGGTTAGCAACCCGTTGCAATGCCACTATGCGATTCCTCCATTGGCACGCCGAAGTTTTAACGAAGGCGACCATTGGCACGCCAAAACTTCAGCGAAGGCGGCTTAATACCCGCATAATAGCGGGAAAACCGAATAAAATCAATCTTTTGTATGCGTCCACCCACTTTTGCACTCTTGAGGCATTTGAGTTAATTCCTGGACCTTTAACGACATCGCGAATTGCAACGGCGACAGCTTGTTGCCAAAAGCATAATGCACTCTTCGGGTGTTGTAC
>Ga0302250_1000486_pt1 | contig 38356 bp, 26 predicted proteins | sample AAG_RA_Asp_MG_FD_193536 | JGI IMG/M metagenome (GOLD analysis project Ga0302250, IMG submission 193536) | Enriched activated sludge microbial communities from anaerobic digester in WTTP, New Holstein, Wisconsin, United States - AAG_RA_Asp | ecosystem: Engineered > Bioreactor > Anaerobic >...
CTCCGACTTGCACAAAAAGCTCATGCGCTACATTCGCCAGTACAACAAAAATGCCAAACCACTCAAGTGGAAGTATGCCGATCCGTCCCGCCATATCCGGTGCGATTCTTCTGGTTCAATGGACTATTGCCATTCTCTCGGCCCCCTCCACTACCTTGCCGCGTACCGCCCCTCTCGACCCATGCCGGTTGTTCGCATCACAAAAAGGCGGCATGGGTTAGCCTCTGGTTTGACAATCACAATTGATACGTAATACGTCACAAACGTTACTCATCCGACTGATATTCGTTGTTCCGGAAGCCTACTTTTTAACGGTGGAAACACCTGACACCCCTGAAAATTGCTCGCGCGTGTCGGTGAGAACTGTGGAAACCGAAGTTCGCACATCTCCGGTGACGAACGACTTTGCGAAGGACCTGGACGCAGATGAGATGACCAAGGCACTGGACGGTCTCGACCACACATCAACGGCGCAGCGGCTGGGCTTTCTGCTGGATGCGCTCTGACAGGTCAGGTCGGCCAGACGAATTCGGAAACGGATAGCCCCCCTGCCGAACCCTTTCGGCACCACTGGAACTGCAGGCCCCGGCCGACTGTGCTTTGGAGCTGACTAAGGAGTTGGGCGTCCTGTATGCCCCCAGCCGCATGTTGTTCTTGGAGGAGATTCGATGATATCCGCGCGAGAAATCAACGCCTGGCGCAGCTACCCCCTGTGGCTGAGCGACCTGATGGTCGAGCATGACTGCCTATTCTGTCAGGCGTCACGGCCATTTTCGAGGGCTCTTTTTTTATGAGCCAACTCGCGATGCGAAGTGGTACCGTGCTGCACAAGGCGCACCTGGCGCCGGTCAGCCGCTACTCCGAGAACATCGATTTGGCCTTGGTAGGCGCCCGGCCAGCCGGACATTTCAAGAAGGCGCCTACTCGCGTGCTACGCCCGTTGCTGGGCAAGCGCGAGCGCCTAGCGCCTAGCGCCATCACTCACTTAACGCGAACTGAGCCTAATCAAATAACTGATTGAGTCCAAAGCCTTTGGTCAACTGCTAAATAATGCCGCCACAAAAACCCCGGCGGGAAGGGTGTGCGCCGGGGTGTACAGGGTCCAACAGAGGGGATTCAAGCAATCAGACCTCGACGACTTGATGAAGTTTCTCTTGGTGTGAGAAGAAACCAAGACTACGCTTTTTTACTTAACCATCAAGTCCGATGGACCTTGCCTTCCCATCCCCTTGCGTAACGCCGGCATTTCAAAAGCGCCTCGGCCAACGCTGAGCAGCACCCAAATGAAGAAAACGGGCAAAACAATTGTCTGGAGTACAAAAATCGCCATGAGCTTGATGATGCGCTCGATAGCGTTCTCGGCAGCCCGCGTCAGGTTCTCCAAATTTGCCCGGGCTTCCGCGAAGGCATCCACCGTAGTGCTCTTGAATTTTTCCCATACCCCCTGTTTTTCTTCTGCACCGGCAACTCCCAGCTTACCGGCTTCTCCCTGTACCGACTTGAGCACCTCTTGGCTCTCCTGATAATCCGACGCCATGAAATGCTGAAAAATCGCGTCCGTTCCAATGAGCGATACGGGCATCGCAAACCGCGTAACGAGAAGCACCATGAGCAGCCGCGCCAGCCAGCGCGGACCCGTCATTCCCCGCACGTAGAGGATGGCCCATACCCCCGCAACGAGTGATAACGTCAGCGAAATCATCCAAGATGCACCGACCGTCAAAAGCACCTTCTCGACACCGAAGGCGACCATAGCTACCAGCATCACCTGAGAAAACTGTTCGACCAAGTCATTCAGCGGGTCCAGAATCTCGCCCGGCGCAAACGTCATCCCCATCCCCGCGGGTGCCGCAGAAATTTGGGTGCCCTGGACGACAGAGATAGCACCATTGAGTAGCCGAGCACTCGCATAAGTCGCCGCCGCTCGTTTCAATCCAGCATCCACCTGCTCGTTGGCCGCCGTATCGAATGGCGACAACCACGAACAGGCCACCATGATGGCCACAACGGCCACGCCGAGAAACCTGACCACCTGTTGATTTCTTGATGTAGTCATCTGACCACTCCACTTGAAAGTTGCTGGATTATTGCCGCTGGCACGTCGTTCGGTTCTCAGATATTGAGGCTCGCTGCCGATTTTTCCCCGGTGACTGGGTTCAAGCCACTACCTTGGCGTGCAGGCTGGCCGGTAACGTGCCGATGCAGCGATTTCAATGGCATCATGACGCCGAGACTTCGACGAGGGCGGTATTCAAAATAGCTCGCTATTCTTTTTCTCAATGTTCTGATAGACACGGACGATGATACGCGCTCGACGACTCGACCCCTCACTACCGGTCGTTTACCTTGACTACGACGGAGTTTTGCATTCTGACGAGGTTTATTGGTATCGCAAGAGAGGTATCGTTTTGAGGGCAGACCACGGCTTATTTGCTGCCGCAGGCATCCTCGAATCAATCCTCGCCCCCTACCCCAAACTGCAATTGATTCTATCGACGACGTGGGTGCGGGTATTGTCCTATCACACAGCCGCAAAACGGCTGCCACCAGGACTCCAACCACGCTTGCGTGGTGCCACCTGGCACAGCAGCATCGATACCGACTGGTGGAGCACACTGACGCGGTATGAGCAAATAATGAACCACGTCAAGCGCCACGCAATCAACAGTTGGATAGCGATTGATAATGACGCTGAGGGGTGGCCGCTCGATGACGCTGAACGGCTTGTCCGCACACGCGATAGCCATGGGTTACTAGAGCCTGCAGCACAGCGCGAACTCGCACGCAAACTGGCGCTGCTGTGCTGACGGCGTGTTGAAATACGCCTTGGGAAACCGCGTTGTTGCGGAGAGCGTCCGACCGACGAGTGAGTTGCTGACTGCACCCAATACACGCAGATTGGCATGTCCCCGTTAGGGGTCTGGGCTCGCGAGAAAGACACAGTCAGCAAACCGTGGACATTTCTAACCAGAGGAGTAATCTGGAATCGAAGCCTGACCGGAAGTTGGTCAGGCCCCTCGAGAAACAACGCGACTGGAGGCACAGTGACTCAGAATCCGCCACAGTTTGAAGAGATGACCGAGCAGCACAAGAACGGCTAACTGCCGACCGCCTTGGCCTTGAGTGCCGGGGTTAAAGATTTAAGAAGCCCATGTCTAGACAACATGGGCTTCAGCTTTTGCGGGCTCTCCTGGCGCCAACAAGAGACTCGGACTACTCCATCGAGAATTGACAGCACCCGCCGCCAAGACTACCAATAACTTGGTCGTTTCGGTTCTGGCGCATCGAGAATCGGGTCTGACACCTGGATAAGCGGGTCCAACCAATCAGCCTTGGCTCTGGCCCAGGCAAGCCACTCCCGCTGTTCGGGAGATAGCTCACCACACAACCTGGCCTCGGCCTCGACCGCATCAGCAAACACACGCAGTCGAGACGCTCGCTCCCAATCGGTGGCAGAAACCTCCAGACGCTTGAACCGCTCAACTTCGTCCGCACGCCGTTTTGTCAAAAACTCAAAGCGCTCAACGGCACGACGATGAGCCTCTTTACGACGTTCCTCCTCAAGGGCTTTCGTGTGCGTGTCCTGCACAAGCGCCACGATACCGCCAGTGACGTCCCCAAGACGTTTCTCCAGTTGTGTTCTCGGGGTGTCTTTCCACGTTCTCGAAGGCCACCGACCCACGTGAATGATGAGTACTCCGGTCGGCGTGTAGTCATACGTCGGAATTGAAGGAAAACTCACAGCGTTATCCCAGCGAGAGCGCTCCCAATACCTTTTTCTGGCCCGCTCTTCCGCAGGAGTAATTTCATGGCGGGTTCGTCGAATGTACTCGGTAAGGGAAAACTCAAGCGTGGTTCCCGTTTCAATCCAACGCAGCAACGTCACGCCATGGTCAACATCGATTTCGACATCGACCCCCTGCTTGATTAACGCCTTCAGCAAGGCATCAACAAGGCCAAGGGCACGGTCAAGTGACTCCGGTGTCACGGAAATATTGATGACCTCCTTCGGTGCCGTGCGAAGCTGGGTATTCTCGGACCAGCCCTCGCGCTGCCGCAATCGCTTCGAAGCGGCTAGGACCAAGGGATGAGTCGGTGATGCGGAAATCTCCTCAAGGGGTGGCATCGGAGACGTTTCTTTGCGAACCCTCGCAGCAGATTTTCTCGCGGCCTCGCGGGCCGCAGCCATCTCAGGCGTTAGTCTTACCGGGCCGTTGGGAAGCGCAACTGATGGCTTCAACTCTGGGAGAGGTACCCGTTTCATGATGCGACCGGCCTTAACCTTTGCCCAGTAGCCACTACTGGGTAAAGGAATGGCGAGCGCTCGGCAGATTTTGGCAAGACCAACGTTGGAGAGACCATATCGAGGAGCGACTACGGCCACTGGGTCAGTCCAGACCTCTCGGTAGAGCGTCTCCCGGTCAACTGGTTTGTTGGTCTCCGCCATGACCACCTCGCGAAAAAAGGCGGCCGTTGCCGATTAAAACACTCCGGACAACGTGGGAACAAAAATGTACCCGCCTTCTGCATTCCCATAGGCCCGGGTTTTCCCGAACAGCAGACACCCGGCCGTAAATGCACACAACGCTGCATCGATTGCGTCAATCGATTTCAATGCGCCGGTATCAATACCGGAATCCTCAAGCAACTGCCGACGCTGTCGTCGTTTTCGCTTGGCTGACGCGACATCGCGACCGAGCATCGCGCAGGTGATGGCGTGAGGAAACGTCTCGACACTGACCCGGCCACTTGAATACCTGGCATCGTTCAGCAAGGGATAGGTGGTTGCCAGGGCTCGATAAACTTGCTCACCGTTGAACATCCAGCCGTAGAAACCCGAGGTGTTGGTCGCCGCCCGTTCCCGAGACGGCGTTGCAAAACAAAAAATCCTTTCCTTGGCTAATTCCTTCTCTGCAGCCCGCCCGACATCTGAACTGGACCACCGACACGGGGAGTCGACCGCCACTGCCACCACGCCAAAGTCACAACAGCATTCCGCCAAGAAATCAGCGTCGTTTGAATTGATAGTGCAGAGAACCTCGCGACCTCGCAGGACGACCAGATGGCAACCCTTTCTGTCACCCCCAATATCTATGCCCGCGACGGTTATTGCACTATTCAAGAAAGTCATGTCTGACAAAATCTGCCCAGTGAAATTATTGATGGCAACATCGAGTATGGCTGGCCAGGAGGGTACTATGCAAATCACTTCAACCTGTAATCAGCCTCTATACCGATGACCGAAGAGAAACTCCACCAACTATTCGACCGGACAACCCAGTTTCACGATGCCGTCCAGACCCACGTGCAGAAGCTGTTGCCGGCGCCGGTGCAGCGTTTTGTGATTGCCTTTCAGTCGGGACTATTGTCGCTGGAGCATGCGGCGAGCACCTTGGTGCTCTTTAAACAGGGACTTCTTTCGTCGGCGATTGCACTCACGCGCCCGCAGTTCGAAAGTCTGGTGCGGGGCGTCTGGCTGCTGCATGCCGCCAGCGACAACTGGGTCAACAAGCTCTCTGAGCCGCTGACAGTGGAAACGGCCAAGCGTGCTAACGAAGGCTTGGGCCTTGCGGATATGTTCAAAGAGCTGGAGGGGAACCCCAATGCACCCGCCCCTATTGTGGGCCAACTACGAGAATACAAAGAAGTTACCTGGAAAGCGATGAACAGCTATGCTCACGGCGGGCTGCATCCGCTATCCCGCACGGCCACCGGGTATCCGGCCCAGCTCATTTACGACGTCATCCGGAATTCCAACGCCGTCGTCGCACTGACCACGCAATTGCAGACAATACTGACAGGACACCCTCATAACATGGTTCCTGTCCGGCAAATGCACACCGACTTTGCAGATGTTTTGCCTGTTCTAAGTCAGTCGTGACTTAATCGCGTTGCGGTAAGAGAAGCGCGATTTCAGCGTGATTACGCAGAACTATCTGCTGGACCTTCGGGCTTTTCCCATCGACATGGTCCAGTCCCAAGTTATGGATGACATAAAGCAACACAGCCCGTCGGCACTCAAAGCGCACTTCTCCATCGACCATTCCATAATCGAGTTCGATAACCCGCCGATGCGCTTCAGGCAAGCCTGGATTGGGCGCAAGAACCAGGGGCACCATTGTTTCCCATTCAACGTCTTCAGGCGTATTCGAGGGTGGCGGCTGCTCTAGACCCAACGAGAGAATTCGCGCGATAACAAAGTCGCGATACCCCTGCTCCAAATGGCAAAAAGCACGTACATGCCAGCGATGACCATCGTGCCCAAAACCTCTCGGAGAAACGACCCGCGTTTTGGGAACCAGACTCGTCATCGACTGATAGGTCATTCCCAACGCACTCCCTCGTCGCATCGCACCTAATAGTGCAATCAACGTCGCTGCATTCAATGTCCGTGCGGGCGTTGGTGCTACGGCCACGGGGGGCGTCCACCCCAAAAAACTCTCCCCTCGACCCAATACCCCATAGGCCTGCATCAGCAAATCGCTGAGGTACTTTTGCGGCAGGCTCGAAGGGAAGAGCGACTCAAAGCCTTCCGTGGCAATGTACGTTCGTTCCTTACGGTCATAACGAGCATTCCCTGGCACCATCTCGAGGTAGCGAGCAATATCGAGCGACGCCTGAGGTGTCGATACTCCGAAAAAATCTGAAATATCGCTTCGGTTCAAGCGCCCATCCCAGCGCAACCGAAAGTCAATAAACTCAAGGCGCTTCTCGGGTCCCCAACGCGTTGAGCTGGGGGCGACTGGCGCAGAGTGCTTTGAGGTTTCCATGCTAAAACTGTAGCATACGTATAAAAACTTTACTCACCAAATGACAAAGCGTATAGTTTTTATACGCCTATTCGTTTAAGGGAAAGCATGTCTAATTTGTGTGCCAGCCATCGAGGCTGCGCATGAAAGCACTGCGCGCCTCTACCGCCTTGCTGGTGATGCGCAGTCGTCCACTGTGGCGACTTCTGGCCGCAGATAAGGCGCCACTTGTCATGGGGTTGCTGCAGAGCCTTCTCCTCGACCAAGAAAAAAGCCTTTCGAGCTCTATTTTTCATGAACGATTGGCCCGGGAAATTGACACGCTTCGCGCTTACGGTCATGAACTCCCTCAACCCCCCCACGCATATGTAGCCGACTGGATAAAAGAAGGTTGGCTCAGCAGACGCTTTCCCCCAGGCGCGAGCGAAGAGGAATTTGAGCTTACTGCTGAAGCGGCATCAGCCCTGCGCTTTCTCAACGGACTTCTGAAACCGCGCACCACCGCCACAGAAAGCCGGTTAGCCACCGTCATCCAGCAACTCACGCGCCTGGCAGAGGAGACCGATACCAACCCAAAAACCCGGATGGCTGCCTTGGTCGCCGAACGCGAGCGCATTGACGCTGAAATACGGGTACTGGAACGTGAGGGCGTCAAAGCGTTACCCGATGAGCGTGCTCTAGAACGCACACGGGAAATTATCGCCCTCGCCGAAGAGTTGGCCGCAGATTTTCGCAATGTCCGGGACGAATTCGACAAACTCAATCGGAGTTTGCGACAAAGCCTAATGGAAAACGACGGAAGCCGCGGAGAGGTCCTGGAAGCCTTGTTTGCAGGTGTAGACCTGATAGCCCAAAGCGAGCATGGCAGGACGTTTACTGCGTTCTGGCGACTTCTGACAGATGGCGAGCAATCGGCCACATTGATGGAGTCCCTTGAAGCCGTCACATCCCGCTCATTCGCGCGTGGGCTTGAGCTCCAAGAGCGACGTTTCCTGCAAAACCTGACGGCAACATTGATGGCTGAGGGCGGCAGCGTACATGAAGTGGTGCAGCAATTTGCTCGCAGTCTCAAGACATTCGTTCAAAGCCGAGAGTTTCAAGAGCAACGACGCCTACACAGTTTGCTGAAGGCCGCGCAGCAATCGGCGCTTCAGGTACGTGACCATATTCGCCCCAATGCAGCGATTGATTACTCGCTTTCGCTGACTAGCAGCCGCATCCGCTCGGTTAGCCAGTGGGAATTGCATGACCCAAGTCACGATGTCACCGATGCCTCAATGCCAGATGCTGAGGCCTCTGAACTCGGTCTCGATACGGTGGAGGAACTGGTACGTCAATCGGAAATTGATTTCCGTACCCTGCGCATGCATTTGCGTGAGGCGCTGACCGAATCCTCTCAAATCACCGTCGGCCAGTTGCTGGACAAATTCCCTGCAGAGCAGGGATTCGGCAGCGTCGTCGGATACGTCGCACTCGGGGCGAAACACGGCGAGCTGACCACGGAAACCGAGTTAGTGCGCTGGCTCGGTAGCGACGGAAAACAACGACAGGCGCGGGTCCCCGCTATCCATTTTGTCAGGGAGAGCATGCTTGAATTATTCAACGATTGACAAACCGCCGAGCGGAGCCAGTGTTGGGCCCGAAGAAGCCGAGCAAGCTCGAGATGACACCATTCCTGATAGCGCGGTATTCCCCGGCGACACCGGACGCATTCCGCATGAGACTCGTCGCGTGCTTGTTCAGCTACTCCTCGGCCCGGCTGTCGACGGCCGGCGCCAGAGCAACCTGTGGAGCGTGCTGCTACGTGACGAAACTGTAATCCGAGAACGCTTGCACGAGCTATTCCTGGAACTGGTCATTGACTATGACCAAAAGGTCGCGTTTACCCGGCAAGTTGCCGCGGATGATACAGACATCCCGATTCTGTTGAGGCGTGCACACCTGACGTTCTTGGAGTCTGTACTCATCCTGTTCCTGCGGCAGCGCCTCACACAAGCAGATACCCAAGGAGACCGCGCTGTCGTCTCGCTGATGGAAATGTCAGAGCACCTCAGCGTCTATGAACGGACCGGCAACGTCGACCATGCGCGCTTTGACAAACAATGCCAGAGCGCCATCGACAAGGCGAAGAAACTCAGCCTCCTGCAAAAGATACGTGGTGCCGACGACCGCTTCGAAGTCTCGCCCACGCTAAAGCTCTTGTTTCCCGCCGAGGAAATTCAAGCACTCACTCGTACCTACCAGGAGTCACTACACGACAACCGAGTGGAAGACCCAAGCGAGCCGCCAGCAACGACTGATGACGGGGAGTTCCAAGGAAGCAATGATGAATAGAGAACCGCAAGGCGCCTTCAAGTTCTTCGTCGAAGGTTCAGCTGACATCAATCAGTTTCGGCTGACTCGACTTCAGATGTTCAACTGGGGGACGTTTCACGGTGTCGTTGACTTCGTTATACCGAGAACCGGGTATCTCTTTCTCGGCCCTTCGGGGTCGGGAAAATCGACGGTACTGGATGCCCACGCCTCCATTCTGACGCCTCCCAAATGGGTCGATTTCAACGTTGCTGCCCGTCAGGACGAGCGACATGGGAAAGACCGCAACCTCATCTCATATCTTCGTGGGGCGTGGTCTCAACAAACCGGCGATGATGGTGAATACGCATCACAGTACCTGCGTGCGGATACAACTTGGTCGGCGATTGTCGAGACTTATCGCGACGGCACGGGTCGAGTGGTTACGCTGGGCCAAGTCTTTTGGATTCGCGGCAAGAGTACGGGGTTAGGAGACGTCCACAAACGCTACCTGATTCTGCAGCGGGAATTCGATGTGCGCGAACTGCAGTTTTTTGCTGACCATCAATTCGATGTCCGCCGCTTCAAATTCGACCTCCCGGATGCCATTGTGAAAGAAGAGTTCAGCGGTTACCAGGAACGATTCAGGCAACTTCTCGACATCGACAACGAGCGTGCCCTGCGCCTTCTCCACAAGACGCAATCGGCCAAGAATCTCGGAGACTTGAACACGTTCCTGCGCGATTTCATGCTCGATGCACCGGAAACATTCGAACTCGCCGATAACTTAGTCGCCCAATTCCAGGAACTCAATGAGGCACACAAAGCAGTCGTCGAGGCACGCCGACAGATTGAAACCCTGAAACCCGCGCAGGCCGAATCGCTTCTACTCGACTCTGACAAGGGCTCGAAGAATGAGCTTGAGGCGCTGGCGGTCGCTATAGACGCCTACTCCGAGCGCGAGAAAAAGCGCCTCCTAGCTGCGGCAATCCACGAACAGGAGGTTTCCATCCAGGCACTTCTAGCCCAAGCCTCCGAACGGGAAACTGCAACGCGCAACGCGCACGAGTCGTTACAAGGACTTCAGCAGAAACGTAGTGAATCCGGCGGTAACCGAATCGAACAGTTGAACAAGGACATTCAGGACGCGGAATCGCAGCGGGATGCCAGGATAGGCAAACGAAGCCAAGCAACGGACGCATGTCGCGGCATCGGGTGGCCGTATCCGGACAATGCCGCTGAATTCACGCGAAGGGCCGATGAGGCTCGCCAGGAAGTCATAGGGGCGGAAACATGGCGCACAGAACATCAGGAAAAGGCCTTCCAACTGCGGCATGAGCTAAAAGAATCTGAAGGCAAGTTCGCTGAGATTCGCGAAGAAATCAAGGCGATGGAAAGGCATCCGTCGAACATACCTGCGCGTCTTCTGGGCATCCGAGAACACATGGCCAAGACCCTGGAGATTCCCGAGGAAAAATTGCCGTTTGCCGGAGAACTCATCGAAGTAAAGGAAGAAGACCGGCATTGGCGAGGTGCCATCGAGCGGGTACTGGGAGGTTTTGCTCGGTCCTTGTTGGTTGCCGATAAGCACTATTCGGCAGTCGCGAACTACCTCAATGAGCACTACATCGGCGAACGCCTGACGTATCTACGTGTAATCGAACGAAGCACCGAAATGCGTTCCATCGGCCCCAACTCGCTGGTGACAAAACTCCAGTTCGCACGCGGCCCTTATACTGAATGGCTGCGCGACGATTTAAAAACCCACTTCAACTACGAGTGCGTCGATAACCTGCAGGCCTTCCGAAATGCGTCACGCGCTGTGACACTTGAAGGTCAGGTCAAGCACAGCACGATTCGCCACGAGAAAGATGACCGCCGCCGCATTGATGACCAGACCCAATGGGTCCTGGGCTTCGACAACAAAGCCAAACTTGCGCTATTCAAGCGACGGGCGCAGGACCTTGCCATTGACCACGAAACGGCGCGCAAGGCACTGGACAAGCATAAAGAGTTCGGCACCCAACAAGAGCAACGGTTCATGCATTGCCAGACTCTGGCGAACCTGCAGTGGAGCGAGGTGGACGTCGCTTCGATGCTCACCCGCATCTCCAATCTCCAAGGACAACTGAAAACCGAGCTTGAGGCTCATCCGAACCTGGCGGCCCTAGACGAACAAATCAAGAAAGCAGAAACCGCATATAAGGCCGAGCAGAAAGAACAAAACGGATGTACTGCACGGCTGCTGGCAGCAAGAGAAGCCCTCGAAAAACTCACATGCGGCATGGAGGAGTTGCGCTTCGAGCTATTGAATCTGACCCTTGCACCGCAGCAACTGGAGGAACTCAAGGAACGGTTTTCTTGCACCCCGAAAACCATCACCTTGTCGAACTTGCAGGAGGTAGCCAAACAGGTTGAACGTAGCATCAACCTTGAAATAAGAGGGCTCGAGCAACGCATTAGTGGTCATATCCGGACCATCGAGGAACTCTTCCAGAAATTCGTTTCGACATGGCCTGCGGAAGCTGGCGGACTCGACCCGACCATGGCTAGCGCAGAGGATTTCTTCGCCAAACTACGGCGTTTGGAACAAGATGGTCTTCCAGAATTCGAGGAGCGTTTCCTTCGCCTTCTGCGCGAGCAAAGCGACCAGAACCTCACGCGTCTCTCAACTCAACTCGACCAAGAACGTAAGGCCATTCGTGACCGAATGGATGTGGTCAACGATAGTCTTGAGACGGCGCCATTTGGCCCTGGCACCCACCTGGTCATTGACACCGACGACCGGATGCTGAAAGAAGTCCAGGACTTCAAACAGAATTTGAAGGAAGCGCTGAGCCACTCATTCAGCCAAGATAAGGAGACTGCGGAAGCACGCTTCGCGGTGCTCAACGCGCTGGTAAAGAAACTATCCAGTCAAGAAACTGCAGACCGTAACTGGCGGGCTTTGGTGCTCGACGTGCGACAGCACGTTGAGTTCGTCGCAAGGGAGCTCGATGAATCCGGACTCGAGATTGAGATATACCGCAGTGGTGCAGGGAAATCCGGAGGACAGCGGCAGAAATTGGCCGCAACCTGCTTGGCAGCCGCACTGCGCTACCAACTGGGCAGCCATGGGCGCGAATTACCAACGTTTTCAACGGTGGTCCTGGACGAGGCGTTTGATAAAGCAGATGCCGAATTCACCGCCATGGCGATGAACATCTTCAAGACTTTCGGCTTCCAGATGATTGTCGCTACTCCGCTTAAGTCGGTGATGACCCTCGAACCGTTCATTGGCGGCGCCTGCTTCATTCACATCAAAGACCGGAAATACTCAGCGGCAATCCCCATTGATTACGATGATGAGACACAACGCCTGATGTGGAAACCAGAGGATAGCCATGGCCAAGAAGCTACTCCTGCCTGAGGACGTTATCGACTGGCTCGCCCGACGCTACGTCAACCAGCACAAGGCCTGGTTGTTGGGCAGCGGACAGTGGCCGATGACGGTCAACCTCGGCATCCCAACAGAGCGTGACGTTGCCCAAGATACTGCTGGGGTTAGGCGATGGGTTGACGCATGGAGTGCTTGGAGTGGCCCAGCCCGGTTGTTTTGGGAATCCCGGCAATGGTCGCGTTTAGGTACTCAAGCTTTGCCCGCCAGCCTGGAAATCGCAGGACCAAGTGATTTGGCCACGCTAATTGGCCAAGGCAAACGCTGGCGAACGGCTGCCGCGCGCTACCAGAAGTTCGTGGAACGGTGGCCCCAGCTCGAGAGTCATGCCGCGCTTGGCCGAAACTTCGTAGTCTTGGCTGACTATGCCGACGTCGATTTCACGCGGTTGTTTTCAATGCTCGACTGGTTGGAGAAAAATCCTTGCTCAGGACTAGCGCCACGGCAACTTCCCATCGCCGGACTCGACACCAAGTGGCTTGAAAAGCGCTCAGGGGTCGTCTCCGACCTGTTGAGGACACTTCGAGGTATCGAAGATGGAACCGACTTTTATTCGGTATGCGGCTTGAAGCGTCCAGCGCCAAGAATACGCGCCCACATTCTCTGCCCAGCGTTACGTATGGCGATTGGGGGTTTGCGGGACATTGAAGTACCCGTAGCCGAGTTGAGCGAGCTTCCCATCGCCCCGCGACACGCCATCATCGTTGAGAACTTGGAAACAGGATTAGCCCTTCCAGATATGCCAGCGACGGTTGCGGTCATGCGACTCGGAAATGCCGTGAGCTTGCTCGCGGAAGTATCTTGGCTGCGTACCTGCGACTTGCTCTATTGGGGCGATATCGACACGCATGGTTACGCAATTCTGAATCGGGCGCGTGGTCATTTCCCCAAAATCAAGTCAGTCATGATGGACCCTGACACTTTTCTCGCCTACCGCGAGCTTTGGGTTGAGGAGAACGTTCAGTGTTCGGAACCGGAACTTGCTCTGCTGACGACAACAGAGCGTGAAGTCTTTGAAAGCTTGCGGAATGGAAAATGGGGAAACAACCTGCGCCTTGAGCAGGAACGTATTTCCTGGCCTGAGGCAATGAAGAACCTTCGCGAACATGCTCTCTTCTCAGTGGTTTCTTAATTCAGCTTACCGATGCCCCCTTTCAAAATCTGTTCATTTTTATGCAAAACATCACGCCCGCAATAGACAAACTCAACTATGATTGCAAAACGCTAGCGTTATGCAATCAGGAGCGAGAACTTGGCCACTCAAAAGTCTGAAATTGTCAGTGTTCGCGTCGAGCCTCACATCAAGAAGGCTCTTCAGTCCGCGTCGGAAAGAGAAATGCGCAGCCTGGCCAATATGGTCGAGGTCATGGTGATTGCGTACTGCCGTTCTCAAGGTTATCCACTGGAAGGCGTGCCAGAGGAAACCCTGGCGAACACGGTTCTGCGGGAGCCGAAGCGTGACTGAGCAACGCGAAGCGATACTCACGCAACTCGGATTCAGGTTCGGCATGAACGGACCGCATGCCGCGCGGACCATGATGCTGGACGACCTCCGTGTGCTCATGACGCACATTCCGAGTGGCGCGACGCGTGATGACTACGCTGCAGCCATCGTCGGTGAGAACCTGCTGGGTAAACCGACAAAAAAGGCCCGTGAATTAGCTTTCCGCCATTTGGCCACCCTGTATGCGCTAGAGCTGGCGAATCCGATATTTAGAGCCTTGCGCCGTCTTTGGCCGTTGGACGAGGAGAGCCAACCGATGATGGCGCTCGCTGCAGCCCTTGCGCGCGACCCGTTGCTTAAGGAAACCCAAGCTTTTTTTCTAGGGCAAGCACCTGGCACTGTGGTCGGTCGCGAAGCCGTTGAGACCCACCTTGGAGCCGCCTTCCCAGACCGCTTTAGCCCCGCATCGATAAAGTCTTTTGCCCAAAACGTTGCGGGCACGTGGACCGCTGCGGGTGTACTGCATGGCCGGACGAGAAAGGTTCGAACGATTCCAGCGGCCAATCCAGGCGCCGTCGCTATGTTGCTGTTCCTGGGTTACTTGGAAGGACGCACTGGACAACGACTGTTCACCTCCGAGTGGATGAACCTTCTGGGCTGCTCTCAGGATGAGCTTGAAGCGCTTGCAAGTGCAGCCTCCCACCGTGGGTTTCTCGTGTTCATGAACGCAGGCGGCGTAAAGGAAGTTCGCTTCCCGGACTATCTGACGCCAGAAGAAGAACAGATTCGACAGGAGGCCTCGCATGTCGTCTAGGGTCGCCAAACTGGTTTCGGCCTATCGCCAACATCTGACTGTCCCGTGGCAGTCCGGGCTCGCTGCAATTCAGCGAGTCATCTTTGCCGTCTATGACAAGACCGATGAGTTACGGCTACGTGCAAATATCGAAGAGTTCGCGCTCGTTACGCAACAAGCGGGTAAGCAGTGGCTATTGCTCGACGTGACCCATGCCTTTCCAGAATGGATGGCCTCCCAGGAATACCGCGACGCGTATTTCGAGTGTCCCGAAGACCTGGCCGGTTACCAAACGGGTGAGTTAACCGAATTCGTATCGAGCCTGACGGCGACGTTGAAAGCGCGTATTGCGGCCGAATCCGGTCCAGAGACCGTCGTGGCGGTCATGGGCGTCGGCACCCTCTTCGGCCTCGCCCGCGTTTCTTCGCTCGTTGAAGGCATTAAGGAAGCCGTCCAAGGGCGTCTCCTGGTGTTCTTCCCCGGAGAACACTACCCCGAGAACCACACTTACCGCCTGCTGGACGCACGTGACGGCTGGAACTACTTGGCCGTTCCGCTACTAGCGCAAGATTGAGACCAAATTCAAATACCAGAAAAGACCATCATGCTGAACAGGGACATCTACAACAAAGCGCCAAAAGAGAATCGCCTCGCTAACAATGGTGTTGCTGAGGTATCCGAAGACCATACGGAAGCAGCACAGGTCATCCTGCGTTACGAACTGGAATCTTTCGTCTGCGACGGACAGTATGAAAAGGGGCTGGAGACCATCCTCGACAAGTTTCTGCTGAACCTGGACTCAAAAACCGAGCAACCCGGCGTCTGGATTTCCGGTTTCTACGGCAGCGGCAAATCACACCTCGCCAAGATGCTGCGTACGCTTTGGACGGACTATCAGTTTCCCGATGGCGCCGCCGCTCGAAGCATCGCCAAACTGCCCACCGGGGTGTTTGAGCATCTGAAGGAGTTGTCCACCCAAGGTCGTCGCTACGGCGGCTTGCATGCGGCAGCCGGTAAGTTGGGCGCCGGCGCTGGCGACAAAGTCAGGCTGGCGCTGCTCGGCATCGTGTTCAAGTCAAAAGGTCTTCCCGAGCAATACAACCAGGCCCAGCTCGTCCTGTGGATGAAGCGTGAAGGCATCCTTCCTGATGTCGAAAAAGAACTACAGATGGCTGGCCGCACCCTGGCCCAAGAACTGCCGCACATGTATGTATCCGGCCCTCTGGCCAAAGCTCTGTTGAAGGTGCGGCCGGACTTGGCGCACAACGAAGCCGATGCGCGCAAGCTTCTCAAAGAACAATTCCCCCAGGCGACAGACATCACGAGCGAGCAGATGACTTCGGCCATCGAAACGGCGCTCTCGGTGGAAGGGAAATTCCCCTTAACCCTGATTGTCCTGGATGAAGTCCAGCAGTACATCGGTACTGATGCGGAAAAAGCATTCCAGGTGCAGGAGGTCACGGAAACCCTTTCGAAGCACTTCAATGGGCGTCTGCTCTTTGTCGGAACGGGACAATCTGCGCTGTCCGGCATGCCCAACCTTCAACGCCTGATGGGACGTTTCCCGGTGCAAGTGATGCTTGGGGACTGGGACGTAGAAAACGTCACCCGTCAGATTATTCTGGCCAAGAAACCATCGGTTCAGCCTGATATTGAGAAGGTCTGGCGCTCCAATTTGGGCGAGATTTCGCGTCACCTGCGCGGGACCAAACTGGAGCACATCACCGACGATGAGTCGGTCCTGACGTCCGACTATCCGCTTCTTCCAGTACGCCGCCGTTTCTGGGAGCGCGTCCTACGAACCATCGACACCACGGGTACGGTTTCGCAGCTGCGCAGCCAATTGCGCGTGGTGCATGAGGCCGTACTGGCCACCGCCGACGCCCCCCTCGGCCAGGTCGTCTCCGGCGATTTCTTGTACGACCAGATTGCCGCAAATCTGGTCTCGACGGCGCAGCTTCCGAAAGAGGTATTCGAGAATGTGCAGCGCTTCGCCGCCGGTGACGAAAGCGCTCAGCTCAAGGCCAAGCTCCTCAAGCTCATCTTCCTCATCAATAAACTGCCTGCCGACGCGGCGCTCGACATCGGCTTGAAAGCCACTGAAGACGTCTTGGCCGACCTGCTGGTCACCGATTTGTCTGCTGGCTCGTCCGAGCTCCGTAAAAAGCTGCCTTCCCTGCTCGACGAACTCCAAAACAAAGACCACCTGGTGATGGCCCTCGCAGGAGGAGCCGGGACCGAGTACCGCCTGCAAACCCGCGAGTCCAGCGCATGGTACGACGAGTTTCGCGCTCAGGAAGCCGAACTCAAAGCCGCCCCGCAACGTGTCGAGCAGAAACGTGCCGACCTGCTCAAGGGGCGTTTCGGCGACGTTATGAAGAAGGTACGTGTGGTCCAGGGCAAGGACAACGTCGAACGCCGCCTGACGCCCAACTATGAAGACGTCCTTCCCAAGGACAACAACAAGAACCTCTACCTGTGGATACAGGATGGCTGGCAGACGGAAGAAAAGTCCGTCATTGCCGAAGCCAAAGCCAAGGGAGCCGATAACCCCACGCTGTTTGCCTTCCTACCGGCCCAGCACAAGACCGAACTGTCGAACGCCATCGTAGCGCTCGAAGCCGCCCGTACCACGCAGCAAAAGAAGGGAAGCCCATCGACCGAAGAGGGGCGCGATGCCCAACGCTCGATGGAAAGCCGTCAGCGCACCGCCGAAAAAGAGTTGGGTGAATTGCTGGAGAAGCTTTTCGCCGGTGTGCGCGTATTCCAAGCCGGCGGGCAGGAAGCCGTAGACGGCAACGACCTGTCGGACCGCATCAACCGGGCGGCCAAATCGTCGGCTATCCGGCTCTACAGTCAGTTTGACGTTGCCGACCACGAACAGTGGAGCAAAGTCCTCGACGAAGCGCGCAAAGGGAACCTCGAGGCCCTAAAGGCCATTGGTCACACGCAGGAAGCGGACAAACACCCGGTATGCCAGAAGTTGCTGGCTTACATCGGCCCAGGGAAGAAAGGCGCCGAGATTCGAGACAACTTCGAGGCACCTCCGTACGGCTGGCCGCGTGACGCCATAGATGGTGCCTTGTATGCCCTACTCTCCGCCGGCCATATCAAAGCCACCGACGCTGCATCGAAGGCTATGGATGCGAAGAGCCTCGACCGTGCCAAAGTGACCCAAACCAGCTTCCAGCGCGAAAGCGTGAATATCACGCCACCGCAACTCATCAAGATTCGGTCACTGTTCAGCACCGTCGGCGTACCTTGCCAACCCAAGGAAGAACTGTCGAAAGTGCCGGCATTGTTAGCCAAGCTGCGTGACCAGGCATCCAGGGCTGGCGGCCAGGCACCTGCCCCAGATGCGCCAAAGCTGTCCTCCATCGAAGCCATTGAGACTCAGACAGGTAATGCTCAGTTGCTGGAGCTTTTTTCTCGTTACGACGAGCTCATTACCCTGTCGAAAACCTGGGCCAAGACTGCCAACGAAATCGCGAGGCGCCTGCCAGTCTGGAACAAGCTGACCGCACTCTTGCGCCACGCGAGAGTACTTGGGCCATATGCCTCACTCAAAGCAGAGGTCGACGCCATCGAGGCGCAGCGGAGCCTGCTGGCTGAACCTGACCCGGTTCGTCCACTGCTAGACAAAACAGTCGACCTGTTGCGTCAAGCACTGAACGCCAAGCTGGAATCCTTCGAACAGGCCTTCCAGCATCAGCTAGCAATACTCCAAGCCGATGCGGACTGGAACAAATTATCGGACGCTCAGCGCACCGAATTGGCGGCCCAACACAACCTAGCAGTTCCCGCAGCGCTTTCCATCGGCACCGCGGAAGACTTGCAAGATGCATTGGACGACTGCGAACTGGAGCACTGGGCCGCAAAAACCCAAGCACTACCCAGCCGATTCGAGGCGGTCCGACACGCAGCCGTACTGCTACTCAAGCCCAACGTCGTTCATGTGAGCATCCCGCGCCGAACACTCAATGACGAAGCTGAACTGAGTGCTTGGCTAAAGGAGGTCGAGTCTCTGGTAGTGCAGGCGTTGCAGAAAGGGCCGGTGTCCCTGTGACCACTATGCCTTGGGGATACAAACGTCTCTCAGAGAAAACCCTCGAGTTGAACTTTGCCAGCCAGCTCAATCATGCCTGTGGAGGCAACCTGCTCTGGTTTGGCTTAACACAGATGCAAGAGGCAGCGCAGGGTTTTGACATTGCCACCCGTATAGGTAAAGGGTTGTTCATTGTCCAAATGAAGGCCTCTGCGAATGTGTTGAAATCGGGGGAACGCCAATTCAAGGTGCCTCATGACCAACTTGAGAATCTTCGCAAGCTGACGGTACAAGGCGGTGGAACGATTCCAAACGAATGTATCTACTACGCCTTCCCCGTTATTGGTACGCCGGCAGAGCTTTCCTCACACCCGGATGTGCTGGCCAATACTTGGCTTTGCGATGTGGCAGATATTCCCGCGCTTGGAGCTCCCACGACCTCGAGTGGCAATCTGCGACAAGACGGAAACCATTACGTCAACGTATGTCCAGGCTCTGCTCCACTCAACTCCAGCCAACCAGGCACCGCGACTTTTCACTCTGACCCGGTTGAGGTTGAAGTCATTAACGGTGAAAAGCTGACGTACTCAATCACACGGGACGGGGCATCAAGAGGTCTGTTGGAAGTTATGACAGACAATCAGTTTCGGGCGTTTTGGAAGCTCTGCCAGCATTTCCGTCGCAAGGCCTTTGCAGTCGCATCCATCAAATAATCATGTCAGTTCTAGTCAAACAACAACGTGCTCAGCTCGAAGCCGCCGTCAAATCCGCCCGCGAGGTAGCTGAGAAAGGGGCATGCGCCGCTCTAGCCCAACTGGCTGTCGGCGAAGCCAGTCCTCCCAGTTATCTGACAGACGAACCCAAAGCTCTGCGCCGCCGCCTACGCGCCCATGGCCGCTCCCTGGGCGACAAGAAGGCTGCCGACGATACTCAAGCCTTGCAGCACCTGGTCTGGGAAGTGGCGTACGAACACTGGCACCGCATGCTCTTCGCCCGCTTCCTGGCCGAGAACGGCTTGCTGATGTGGGAGCCGGGCGCGCCAGTATCGCTGGACGACTGCCGCGACATGGTGGACCACCACCCGGATATGGCCATGGGCGCCAAGAGTCACTGGGAGCTGGCCGGCAAGCTCGCCGCCCGCATGCTGCCGCAGGTATTCAAACCGCAGAGCCCAGTATTCGAACTGGCCTTCGCACCCGAGCACCAGCGCGAGCTGGAGCAACTGCTGGCCGGGCTGCCGACTGAGGTGTTCAAAGCCAGCGACAGCCTGGGCTGGGTCTACCAGTTCTGGCAAGCCAAGCGCAAGGACGAGGTCAACGCCTCGGAGGTGAAGATTGGCGCTGACGAGCTGCCCGCCGTCACCCAGCTCTTCACAGAGCCGTACATGGTGGACTTCCTGCTCCACAACTCGCTTGGGGCCTGGTGGGTGACACGCCACCCGGGCAAGCCATGCCCAGTGCCACTGACCTACCTACGCACGCTGGACGATGGCACGCCGGCGGCTGGTAAGTTCGAAGGCTGGCCCGACCGGCTTGACGGGTTCAAGCTGCTGGACCCCTGCTGTGGTTCGGGTCACTTCCTGGTCGCAGCCTTCCTGTTGCTGGTACCCATGCGTATGGCGTCCGAAGGCCTGAGTGCGATGGACGCTGTGGACGCCGTGCTGGCCGACAACCTACACGGCCTGGAGCTGGACGCCCGCTGCGTGGAAATCGCTGTCTTCGCGCTGGCCCTGGCGGCTTGGCGCTTCCCGGACGAGAACGGCGACCCGTTGGGCGTGCGCGCCAACATGCCTGCACCACAGGTGGCCTGCTGTGGACTGAAGGTGGCGGCCAAGCCCGAGGACTGGATGGCTCTGGTGCCTGACGACGCGCCCAATGCCCAGTTGCTGCGCCAAGAGCTGCGCCTGTTGCACGCCAGCTTTACCCAGGCACCGCTGCTGGGCAGCCTGCTGGACCCGGCGCGCAGCCTGAAGAACGACCTGGCAACGTCCAGCTTCGACACTCTGCGCGACCTCCTGGGGCGTGCGCTGGCGACCGAGCGCCCGGCCACGCTATGGGGGCAGGCCAGTGAGTTGCAGGACGATAGTTGGGACTTGGCGCTCACCGCCAAGGGCCTGTTAGATGCAGCGCGATTGCTAGATGGGCGCTATCACCTCGTGGTGACCAACGTGCCCTATCTTGCGCGTGGCAAGCAGAACGACACGCTGAAGAACTACTTCGAAACCCACTATCCCGAAGCCAAGAACGACCTTGCGAACGTCTTCCTAGAGCGCTGCCTGGAGCTGAGCCGCGACCAGGGCGCAGGCGTGGTGCAAATCGTCATGCCACAGAACTGGCTGTTTCTCACCAGCTACAAGAAACAGCGAGAGTCGCTCCTGAGGTCGGTGCAGTGGAGCCTGCTAGCGCGGCTGGGTCCAGGCGCATTCGAGACCATCAGCGGTGAAGTGGTCCAGGCCGTCCTACTCACTCAAACTCACGCTCCGGCGCCAGAGGGCTTTCAGTTGCGTGGCGTAGATGGCAGTGCTCCAAAGGTTGCGCAGGAGAAGGCACTGCTGTTGCGTGAGGGAGCCTTGGTGGCGGTCAGCCAGAAAAGGCAATTGGGGAATCCAGATGCTCGGATTGCCTTTGATGAGGCTGAGGACCTGCCTCTGCTTAGTCGTTACGCCGACGGTCTTGTTGGCTTGCAGACTGGAGACGACCCGATGTTCGTCTCAGCCTTCTGGGAGCACGAAAGAATTTCTCTCGATGTATGGGAGCCTATGCAAGGAACCCCTGATGAACTGACCTCGGTCGCGGGCAATTCCTGGCTTGTAAGGTGGGAGCGCGGTGAGGGGCTGTTGCTTTCCCTTGCGACGGCGCGGCCGACTCAGGGTGCCAAGGCTTTGGGAAAGTGCGGCATCGCCATACATCGAATGCAAGTGCTCTTTCCGTATCACTTTTCATCCCAGCGATTTCATCAGAACGTTGCCGTCGTTGTGCCGAAGGAGGAGCGGCATCTTGCTGCCGTATGGTGCTTCTGCTCATCTCCGGAGTACAACGAGGCTGTTCGCCGTATCGACCAAAAGCTAAACGTGACGAACGCAACACTGGTCAAGGTCCCCTTCGACCTTGCCCGTTGGCAGCGAGTCGCAGCAGAAAGCTACCCCAACGGCCTGCCTAAGCCGTACTCCGACGACCCCACCCAATGGCTGTTCCACGGCCACCCGCAGCCCGCCACCGACCCGCTGCAAGTCGCCGTCGCCCGCCTAGTCGGCTACTGCTGGCCGGCAGAGACCGACACGGCCATGGAATTGGCCGACGAGGCCCGCACCTGGATTGCCCGCTGCGAAAAGTTGACCGAGCACACCGACGACGATGGCATCGTCTGCCTGCCCTCGGTGCGCGGCGAGGCGCCGGCCGATGAGCGCTTGCTCAAGCTGCTAATTGCCGCCTGGGAGACCGTCCAACCCGGCAGCTGGAAGCCCGCCGTACTCGACAAGCTGCTGGCCGATGCCGACTGCGTTGGCAAGGGCCTGGACGTCTGGCTGCGCGAGAAGTTCTTCGAGCAGCACGCCAAGCGCTTCCACCACCGCCCCTTCATCTGGCATGTGTGGGACGGCCTGAAGGACGGCTTTGCCGCGCTGGTGAACTACCACAAGCTCGACGCCAAAAACCTGGAACGCCTCATCCACACCTACCTGGGCGATTGGATACGCCAACAGGAAGCCGGCGTACGCGATGGCGTTGATGGCGCCCAGACCCGCCTAGCGGCAGCACAGGACCTCAAGCACCGCCTAGAGCTCATCCTCGAAGGCGAGCCGCCCTACGACATCTTCGTACGCTGGAAGCGCCTAGCCGAACAACCCATCGGTTGGAACCCCGACCTCAACGACGGCGTGCGACTCAACATCCGCCCCTTCATGACCGCCGAGGTGCTGCGCCACAACAAGAAGCCCAAGCTCAACATCACCTGGGACAAGGACCGCGGCAAGGACGTCGAAAGCGCGCCGTGGTTCAAAGTGTTCGGCGGCGACCGTATCAATGACCATCACCTGACGTTGGCAGAGAAGTTGGCAGCCAAGGAACTGAAAGACTAGTTGGTATGGTTCATGCCCTCCTCTCACGCAGCTCCAACCTTCAGCCACTGGGTAGCGATTACCGCAGCGCCCTCGAAGGGGTAGTGCGCGCTGCGCGCGAGGTTGCCGAGACCGCAGCAAGCGCTGTACTGGCTCATCTCGGCGTGGCGGAATCAGACCCACCTCCTCACCTTGGAGAGAAGCAGCGCGCATTGCGTCGCCGCTTGCGTGCCCATGGACGGATTTTGGGCGACCTGCGCCAAGCAAACGGTACGCAGTCCGTTCAGCATTTGGACTGGGAGATGGCTTACGAACATTGGCATCGCATGCTGTTTGCCCGCTTCCTCGCGGAACGTCATCTATTGATGTGGGAATCGGGTGTGGCGGTAACACTCGAGGAATGCAAGTATCTGGCCTCTGAATCGGGACAATCCCTGGGGGTACGTAGCGGCTGGGAGTTGGCGGGCCAATTAGCTGCCAAGATGTTGCCTCAACTCCTGCGCCTTGAATCCCCGGTGTTGGAGGTCGCGTTCGCTCCGGAACATCAGCGGGCACTGGAACGGCTGCTGGACAGCCTGTCGCCGATGGTATTTCTGGCGGCCGATAGCCTCGGCTGGGCCTACCAATTCTGGCAAGGCAAGCGCAAGGAGGAAGTAAACGCCTCCCAGGTCAAGGTCGGAGCGGACGAACTGTCGCCAGTAACCCAACTGTTCACCGAGCCTTACATGGTGGACTATTTGCTCCACAACACAATCGGCAAGTGGTGGCAGGAACGTTTCCCCGAGCAGGCTTCACAGTTGCCACTGCATTATCTCGTTAGCTCGTATGGGCACGAGCACGTCGAGATGAGCGGTGCCGCATCACTCTCGGCGCTGAAGCTCTTGGACCCTTGTTGCGGTTCGGGACATTTCCTCGTGGCGGCTTTCCACCTGCTGGTGCCGATGCGGAGGCTCGCCGAAGGATTAAGCGTACGGGATGCGGTACTCGCTGTCTTGCGCGACAACCTCTACGGTGTGGAACTGGATGCACGTTGCGTTGAAATCGCTGCGTTTGCGTTGGCTTTGGCTGCCTGGACTTATCCGGATGAGCATGGACAAGCGCTGGGATTCGGCCCATTACCCCCATTGAACGTAGCCTGCTCGGGACGAGCGCCGCAACGGATTAACCAGGCTGAGTTATTTAACCAAGCACCACTGCTGGGCAGCTTGTTGCCTATCGGCCTTGATACCGACGTAATCGAGGAGTCGATTGGAGCGGCTGATGAGTATGGCAACGGGGATGTCGACACCGAGGACGAGGTAGAACAGGCCGTTGCGGCTCAAGGATTTGCTCAGGCCATGAGTCTGCTTCGGCAGCGCTATGATTTCGTGCTAACCAATCCCCCCTTCCTCGGCCGAGGCCGGATGTGTGACGCCCTGCGCGGATTTGTCGAGAGACATTTCTACGAGGGGCGTCATGAGCTAGGTGCGGTCTTTCTTGAGTATTGCCTATCGCTTGCCAAGCCCGGCGGTGTGGTCGGCTGCGTCATCCAGCAGTCCTGGCTGTTTGCGGGAAGTTATGGGCCACATCGAGCGCGTTTACTACAGCGCGACGCACTGAGGCTGGTTGCCAATTTGGGTGAAGGGGCATTTCGCAGTGTCGATGCTGCGGGTGCATTCCCTTCATTGTTGATATTTGACCGCGAGGTGCCGGCCGACGACCATCAAATTGCCGTTGTTGATGTGGCTGAACAGAGAACGGCCGATGACAAGGCAGCCGCGTTGGAACGTGCCGAGTATGGCGAGTTGGCATTTTCCCAAGTCAGGGAGAGTCCGGACTACTTGGTTGCCCTCACCAACGGTGGGCATCTACCGCTGCTATCCGAGTTCGCTACACCGTACGTCGGCCTTCAGACGAGCGATTATCCACGCTACTGCCGCTATTTCTGGGAGCTCCCAGCTCGGACGTCGGATTGGGAGTACATGCAGGAAGCCCCAGAAGAAACGGGGAAATTGACCGGGTTTAGCTCGGTGTTTTATTGGCAGCAAGGCAATGGCGACTTGATGAATAGTGGTTTGGCCTACATCCGCGGCCAGGCGGCTTGGGGCAAGCCCGGGGTAGCGGTGAGCAGGATGCGCCAGTTGGAGACTTGCCGTTATGTCGGCAATTTCTTCAACCAGACAACCGCTGCCATCATCCCCCACGACGAATCCCTGTTGCCAGCGGTAATGGCGTTTTGTTCTTCAGAAGAATACACAGCGGCTGTCAGAGAGGTCGACCGCCGTATCTGCGTAGCCAACGCGGCGCTCGGCCGCGTACCTTTTGATGTAGGACGCTGGGAGCTTGAAGCGACCCGTCAACTTCCGCAGGGTTTGCCGGAGCTGTACTCGGAGGACCCAACGCAATGGCTGTTTCACGGTCACCCTCGGGCATCTTCCGACCCGCTTCAGGTCGCCGTAGCACGTCTGGTTGGCTACGTTTGGCCGGCAGAGCTGGACGACAGCATCAACATATCGGACACAGCCCAACAGTGGGTTGAACGCTGTAGGTCGCTGGCCATACATACTGACGATGAAGGTATCGTCTGCCTCCAACCGGTGCGGGGCGAAAAGCCGGCGCACGAACGCCTACTCGCCCTACTGATTGATGCCTGGGAGGGAGTCGAGTCGGGTAGTTGGAAGCCCTCCATTCTCGAAAAGCTGTTGGCGGATGCCGAATGTGGCGGCAAGGTTTTGGAAGTCTGGTTACGAGACAAATTCTTTGAGCAGCATGCCCGACGCTTCAACCATAGTCCTTTTGTCTGGCACGTATGGGACGGATTGAAAGATGGATTCGCTGCGCTAGTGAACTACCATCGCCTGGACGAAAGAAACCTCGAACGCCTCATACACACCTATCTGGGTGACTGGATTCGGCAGCAGGAGGCCGAGGTGCGCGACCGCGTCGACGGTGCCCAGAGCCGCCTTGCAGCTGCGCAGGACCTCAAGCGCCGCCTGGAACTCATCCTTGAAGGCGAACCACCCTACGACATCTTCGTGCGTTCGAAGCCTTTAATCGCGCAGCCCATCGGCTGGAACCCAGACCTCAACGACGGTGTGAGGCTCAACATCCGCCCGTTCATGTCCGCCGAGGTGCTGCGCCACAACAAAAAGCCCAAGCTCAACATCACCTGGGACAAGGACCGAGGCAAAGACGTCGATAACGCATCGTGGTTCAAAGCGTTCGGCGGCGACCGAATCAATGACCATCATCTGACAGTCGCAGAAAAAAAAGCTGCAAGGGAGAGAAGGAATGGCTGATTACGAGGGAATGCGCTGGTTTAAGTGTGACTTCCAAGTCCAAACGCCCGAGGATGCTGCGCACTGGGGGGATGACGACACCAGGCTTCCAGAGCCGCGTCGGCCCTTGGTCACACCTCCACCGGACGCCCAAGGAAACGTCGGCCCGGCCAGACCGGATGAACGTCGTCTACAGGAGGTGGCCCGAGCTTATCTGCGTCGCTGTCATGAGGTCGGTCTGGAGCTGATTGGCGTCACCGACCACAATTTTTCTCAGAAGGTGGCCCCTCGCGACTGGTTTTTGACACATTTGGTCGAACAAAACAAGTCCGTTGCGAGTGAACTTGGGCGAGCACCGCTGTACATCTTTCCCGGTTTTGAAGTGGACATCGGATACCACGTGCTCTGCTTGTTTGAGCCAGCGAAGAAGGAACGCGACATCCGACGGGTGAATAGGCTGCTCTGCAAGCTCGGTTTGGATGAGGCAGAACGCTTCCAGCAGGGGCAGCCCAGGCACCTGAGGAGGGCTGGGGCAAATGTCTCACTCAAGGACCTGATTGACCTAGTGCAATACGAGCATAACGGCCTAGTCATTGCCGCGCACGCCGACCAAGCGGATGGAATTCTTGAGAACGCGCGTAATGCGGACGACTACAAGAACAAGAAACTGCTGGCCATAGAGGTTACTCAAAATCCGCCTTCCAGGAGGGTTCTGGACATCGTCGAGGGACGCGACCGTACCTGGGCCCGGTCGGACTGCCACCCTGCGTATGTGATGTCCTCGGATGCGAAGTCACTCAAAATAGATGCACAAGGCCAGCCTGTCGCCAACTCATTGGGCTACAGGCACACCTGGCTCAAGATGTCCAAGCCTTCCATCGAGGCGCTCCGCCAGGCATTCTTGGACCCAGTATCCCGCATTCAATTGCAGGGGACTTGCCCCAGCGATGCGCTGGTACATCCGCGCATCACCAAGATTTCAGTTCGGGGGGCGAAATTTCTCGAGGACCAGGAGGTCTGCTTCTCGGAGGGTTTCAACTGCGTTATTGGTGGCCGCGGAAGCGGAAAGTCCTCGTTACTGGAATACGTGCGATTTGCGGTTGGTATTGATGAGCCGGCATCCAAAGCTGATGAAGACGACCCATCGCTACAGCGCAAACGAAAACAGCTGAAGGAGTCGCTCACGGCAGAGTCAGTACTCCGGGTCAGCTTTGAGGTGGGTAACGGAGTCTCGGACACACTGGTCTATGCCCCCGGAAGGCCTGCAGACCAGCAGCGTTGGCTCGACGGGCGCGAGGTGGCAGACCTGAATACCGTGCTCCGCCAGCTTCACCTGCAGTTCTTCAGCCAGGGCGAACTCAGTCGTATGACCAACGGAGCACGTGGTCAAGCGCAGGTCCTCTCGCTGATTGACACGGCGGCGGGGACACCGCTGCAGGAACTCAAGGCAGCTGAGCGCGAGCTCAAGGCACGACTGAAGTCTCTCTTTCAGAGCACCCGCGATGCAGCCCGCCTGCGCGCCGAGGTTGCCGAAGCCCAACAGGAGTCCGTCGAACTGGAGCGACAGTTGAAGGCACGGGAGGCGGTCCAAGAGGACGCCCAACTGAACCAGCTAGCGTTGGAGGCTCGTCGTCATCTCAGCCGTATGAAGTCTGCTGATGTGCCAGTGATGGAGGCCGTGAATCAGCTGCTTCAGTGCCTTGGCACGCCGCTGGAGAATCTCTCAGTCAACGCCGACAAATGGCCAAACGCGGATTGGTTCAAAAGTTCGGTGACGCGCATGGAGCTGGCGCGAGCCGATTTGGCCTCCGCAATCGCTGCGGCTATGAAGGGCTATCAGGAGGTGATGGTGGCTTGCGTTGGAGACGGTGCCACACGTGAAACAGAAGAAGCAATTAATGCTGTGCAAGAGCGATTCCGGACCGCCTGCGTGGCAAGTGGCATCCGAGAGGATGACATCGCACGGATGCAGGGCCTGGAAGAGAAGCGCCAGGAAAAGTTGAACCTAGTTGAAGAGCGGCAGAAGCGATTAGCCGAAGTGCAAAGTGAGGCAGACAAGTTTCCTCAGGTACTGGGTGAGCTACATGGCGTCTGGCAGCAACAGTTTAATGCCCGGCGAGCGACTGCGGAGGCAATCCAGGCGGCAGTAGCCTCGCAAACGGTGCGTCTGAGCACGTCGTATATGTCAGACGAAGCGTCGTTCAATGCCGCATGGGCCCGGTTGGCCCCGTCCGACAAACGGGGAAAGCTGGCTAAACGCTGGGACGACATAGGCGACGAACTCATTCAAACGTGGAGAACGCGTGCAGATGCGTCCGTCTGGGAAACGCTTGAGGTTGCGAGAGCAGACCAAAACCTCCTGGAAACAGTACTGCTGGACGGCCTGCATCAAGCGCTATTTGGGCACCTCGACAGTGATAACGTTCGCGCCCTGTGGGAGGACGTACGAATCCTCCGAGTTAGCGACGGTATCGACGTGGAGCTGTTGCGCGAAGACCGGACTGTTGCAGGCTCGATGAGTGGCGCATTGTCAGAGGGGCAACGAAACACCGTCCTCCTAAACCTGATGCTTGCCCGGGGAGAAGGCCCAATCGTAATTGACCAGCCAGAAGATGAGTTGGACTCAAGCTTCATTTACCGAACACTTGTTCGCGACCTGCGGGCGGCGAAGAGCAAACGGCAGTTGATTGTTGCTACGCATAACGCCAACTTGCCGGTCAACGCGGACGCCGAGCAAATTTATGCACTTGAAGCACGTGCCGGACGAGGAGTGGCCCGCGCGCAAGGCGGTTTGGACAGGAAACACGTAGCAGAGGCAGTGCTGGACATCATGGAAGGCTCAGAGCAAGCCTTCAAGCAGCGCAGCGAAAAGTATCATTTCTGATGAATCGGGAAAAACGACAAAAATGACCAAGAAAATATCGGGAGCAGAGTTCCCACTCGCGAAAATCTTTAGCTCGGAATTTGATTACGTCATTCCGACTTATCAGCGTCCCTACGCATGGACGCCCGTGCAAGCAGGGGAACTGTTCTCTGACTTGATTGATTTCTACGGCAAAGAGGACAAGGACGACACCTACTTCCTGGGTAGCATTGTGCTCATCAAGGAAGAAGGCAAACCTCACGCGGAAGTCATCGACGGGCAGCAACGGCTCACTACCCTGACTATCCTGCTTTCGGCGCTCACTCATCTTTCGTCCGGAAAGATTCGGGACGCCTTCAACCGATACTTGTGTGAGCCTGGCAACGAACTTGAAGGCTTGGCCCAGAAGCCTCGGCTGACTTTGCGTGAGCGCGACCGAGACTTTTTCAAATCGCACATCCAGGATGTCGCCCTGGATGGCCTGCAGAAGCTCGACCCCGCCCAACTGGATAACGAATCCCAACGTAACATCCAGGCTAATGCCCGACTGTTCCTGGAGCGCTTGAGAACTGCCTTTGGAGACGACCAACAGGCCATCACCAACTTTGGTGGGTTCCTAGTTCAGCGGTGCTTCCTTGTCGCCGTATCGACGCCGAGCCAGCAGTCCGCTTTTCGGGTTTTTTCAGTCCTGAACAGCCGAGGTCTCGACCTTCTGCCAACAGACATCATTAAATCAGAGGTTATCGGCAAGGTCCGACCGGCGCTTCAAGACCAGTACAACGAAACCTGGGAGGAATTAGAAGTCGAAACAGGCCGTGATGGATTTGCCGAGGTCTTTGGCCACATCAGGATGATTTACGCTAAGGAAAAGGCTCGGCGCGCGTTACTTGAGGAATTCCGCGACCGAGTCATTGATAAGGTTCCGTCTGCTGAAGACCTCGTCAGCAAAGTCATTGAACCTTACACGCAAGCGTATCTGGTCGCCAAGAATGCACAGTTCGAGTCAACTTCGAATGCGGCTGATATCAACACGCTCCTGCGTTGGCTCAATCGAATCGATAACTCGGACTGGTTGCCGAGCGCGATGAAGTTCCTGGCAGAACACGAATCCGATGCGGGCTATGTTTATTGGTTCGTAAAGCGCCTGGAGCGGCTTGCTGCTTTCATGCACATCTGTGCCTACGATGTGAACAGCCGAATCGAGCGGTACGCGCGGGTCCTTCGGGAACTCGAGCAACCCCATTCGATGGCAAACCCGATTACGACCATCGAGTTAACCGATTTCGAGAAAAAGACGTTCATCCAGTTCTTGCAAGGAGAGGTGTATTCGATGACGGCTCGCCGGCGAAACTACCTCATCTTGCGGCTGGATTCCTTCCTTTCCGATGGTGCGGCTACATACGACCCTTCGGTCTTGACCATCGAGCACGTCTTGCCACAGACAGTTGCCAAGGATTCGGTCTGGGCCACCCAGTGGCCGGATTTCATGCAACAACTTAAGTGGCTGCATCGCTTGGCCAATCTCGTGCCGCTGACACAGCGTCGAAATTCACAAGCACAGAACTACGATTTTGAGCGCAAGAAGAAAGCATATTTCGGCGGCAGACAAGGAATCTCGTCGTACGTACTGACCACTCAGGTTCTAAACACTCCGGTCTGGACACCGGCCGTTGTCGAGAAACGGCAGCAGGAGCTTATCGGCGTTTTGAGTGCGTCGTGGCAATTGCTGTGATGAGGTTTTGACCATGAAAACAGTCGTCAAACTTTGCGAGGCGCTTGCCACCTCGGTTCTCGCATCAGCCAAAGGCAACTCGCAGACATCGGCACCGGCCGCAGCAGTCCTGTGGCCAGACAAGGATGGTGTTTGGTTGCCCGCCATCCCCAGGCTGCGCCAACACATTCCTGGCCTCTGCGTTCTTGGCTCGTACAAACCAGACGAATGGACCGGCCCTGCCGTTTGGCTCAAGTGTGTTATCGCGGGAGCGCTACCGGAGTTGCAGCTATCTGGACTACCCGTGGTTTACCTGCCCGGTGTAAGCCGGGCTGAGCTTCGCGCCATTGAAAGCTGCCCGCGCGACCTGCAACCCTTGGCCGAACTTCAGTACCGTGGCGTCTTCTGGAGCCAGGCCAACGCCAAGGATTGGACGCTCACCGCCTTCCTCTCTTCGAAGAATGGCGGTCTCGGCCTGGATGTCGCTCAAGACAGAGCAACCCAGGAAGCACTGAGCCAGGCGCTTGAGGCCGGTGTGCTCTTGGAGCGACCGGTCGACGAATTGAATGGGCGCCAAGTCAATGCTGAGTGGCTCCTCAGCTTGTTGGCCCCCAATCCCATGCGCGACTTGTTGGTGTGGATGAATGACGGGGAACACGCAAAGTCCCAATGGTCAGGTGTTCGCTGGAACGTGTTCGCCAAGCGTTGCAAATCGGATTTCGGTTTTGACCCCATCTCTGATGGCGTACTCGTCGCAGCTGAAAAGCTCACCAAAGGCGAAGGCAAATGGATTGCCGTGGCTGAGCTTTATCGAGACTCGTTCACCAGTTTCCCGCACGTGTTCGAATTGCTAAGCAAGGTGCAGCCGCCACAGATGGGGTTGTTTCCCGACCTGGTCAAACTGTCGGGTTACCCGCAAGCCAATGAGCAGGGTGAAGCGACATTGCGCTACAACCTTTCCGCCTGCGCATCGATGGATGCAAACCAAGCGCGGGCTGCTGTGTTGGCTGCCGAAAAAGAGCATGGCGTGCGGCGTGGCTGGCTTTGGAGCACCATGGGGCGCTCACCGCTGGCGACGGCGCTAGCCCCCTTATCGCGAATGGCTGAACTGAGTGCGGCGGCCCCCATCGGAACAACTCCCGCCGAACTCGCCGCCAGTTATCGGCAATCCGGCTGGCAAGTCGATGAGGCAGCCATCAATGCGCTAGCCTGCGTGCAGGCCAAAGCCGATGTGGATGCGGTCTCCGCTGTATTGAGAGCCCTCTACATGCCATGGCTGGAGGAAGTTGCTAAGCGTTTCCAGGATGCCGCCAAGGCGGCCGGTGGTCTCCCTACTCTGCTTGAGGGAGACAATGCGTCGACAAATGAACTGGGTGTTTGCACCGTGTTTGTCGATGGCCTGCGCTACGACGTCGCATCTCGTCTATGTGGCAAGCTGTCTGGGTTTGGAGCAGTAAGTACTTCGGCTCGTTGGGCCAGCATGCCGTCGGTCACTGCGTCGGGGAAAGCCTGGAGCTCCCCCGTTGCACAGTGGGTGTCGGGAACGCCAGAAGATGTCGACTTCGAACCTCGTGTGGCAGAGGACGGAAAGCCGCTATCCAGCCACAATTTCCGCAAGCTTCTGACCGAAAAAGGCATCCAGGCACTGAGCAAGCATGAAACGGGCGACCCAACGGGGCGCGCATGGACAGAAGCGGGTGACCTCGACCACTACGGGCACGAGCACGGAATTCGGCTTGCTCGCGACGTGGAATCGCAGCTTTCACAAGTCGTCGAACGTGTAGCAGAACTCAGCCAAGCAGGATGGCGTAAGGTACGCCTTGTGACCGACCACGGCTGGTTGCTGGTACCTGGGGGGCTACCGAAGAGCGAACTGCCCAAGCACCAGGCCGAGACGCGCTGGGGCCGCTGCGCCGTATTGAAAGACACGGCCTACGGTACTCCCCTAACCTTCGGCTGGGACTGGTGCAAGGACGTACAGGTAGCGTATGCGCCCGGGGTTTCATCGTTCATTGCGGGCAGCGAATATGCCCACGGTGGCTTGAGCCTTCAGGAGTGTCTGGTGCCCGTTCTGGAGTTCCAGGTAGAGGCATCGCTCGCGCCCACCACGCACGCCACCATCAAGGCAGTGACCTGGAAAGGTCTGCGCTGCGTGGTTGAGGTCGAAAGCGACGCAACCGGATTAAACGTCGATATTCGCACGAAGCCGGCACTGGCAACTTCGTCCCTGGTTGCCAATATCAAGTCGCTGGATTCAGGCAGAGCTAACTTGGCAGTGGCCGACGATGAGCACATGGGAACAGCCGCAGTGGTGGTTGTTCTGGGGCCAGACGGTGAGGTCGTGCAAAAACAAGCCACAACGGTGGGAGGGAATTGAACATGCAGCTTGATGACTTGGATAAAAAAGCCACCGCCGCTTTCGAAGGTTACGTAGTCCGGAAAGACCTGGTTCGCACATTTAGCCGCCAGTTCCCGGTTCCAACGTACGTCGTGGAGTTTCTACTCGGCCGTTACTGCGCCACGACTGACGAAGCTGAAATCCAGGAGGGCCTGGAGATTGTGCAGCGCCAACTTGCATCGCGAACCGTCAAGGCGGGTGAGGAAGAGTTGTTTAAGGCTCGTGCTCGCGAATCCGGCTCAGTCAAAATCATCGACATCATTACCGCGCGACTGGACTCTAAAACCGATTCCTACGTAGCTTCGTTGCCTAGCCTGCGCCTTACCGACGTTCGCTTGACGCCGGAAATGGTCAAGGACAACGAACGCATGCTGACCGGTGGCTTTTACGCAGAAGTCACGCTTGGCTACGATGCTTCCATCGCTCAGGAGAAAGGTGGCCGCCCGTTCGGAGTAGATGCGTTACGCGCTATCCAACTATCGAAACGCGAAGTGCTCGACGTTCTTGCGAAGGGGCGCGAGAGTTTCTCGACGGCCGAGTGGCGCGACATGCTGTTGCGCAGCATTGGCTTCGAACCGGGGACGCTGTCCGAGCGCGCCAAGGATGCGCTGCTGCTGCGCATGGTCCCCTTCGTGGAGCGCAACTACAACATGGTGGAGCTCGGGCCACGGGGAACGGGCAAATCGCATTTGTTCCAGCAGGTCTCGCCCTACGCACACCTTATTTCCGGCGGGAAAGCGACCGTAGCCAGGATGTTCGTCAATAACTCCAGTGGCCAGCGCGGGCTTGTGTGTCAGTACGATGTGGTCTGCTTCGACGAGGTATCCGGTGTGTCCTTCGACCAGAAGGATGGCGTCAACATCATGAAGGGCTACATGGAAAGCGGCGAGTTCTCTCGGGGCAAAGAGAGTATCCGCGCCGACGGCTCAATCGTCCTGGTTGGCAACTTCGACGTCGATGTGGAACATCAGCAGCGCATCGGCCACCTCTTTGGGCCGATGCCGCCCGAGATGCGCGATGACACGGCATTCATGGACCGTATTCACTGCTTCCTGCCAGGCTGGGACGTTCCGAAGGTCAATCCGGGGCTGTTCACTGAGCATTTCGGCCTCGTCAGCGACTTCTTGTCGGAGTGTTTTACCCAGTTGCGTAACCAGAGCCGTGTTTCGACGATGCAGGGACGTGTGTTCTGGGGTGGTGCGTTGAGTGGACGTGACCTCAACGGCGTCAACAAAACAGTCAGTGGCCTATTGAAATTGCTGTATCCCAATGCGGATACGCCGGTGACCGACGAGGACCTGGAATGGGCAATTCGCTTGGCGCTGGAGGTGCGTCGTCGCGTCAAGGAGCAACAGAAACGCATTGGGGCGGCGGAGTTCCGCAACACGCATTTCAGCTATACCCTGGGCGCCGAAGGGGTTGAGAAGTTCGTATCTACGCCGGAACTGCAGAGCCAGGCAGGCATTGGTGATGAGCCCTTGGAGTGTGGGCAGATTTGGACCCTAAGCCCGGGTGGGCAAGATGAGCATTCTGGCCTTTTCCGACTTGAGGTGACGGAAGGGCCCGGGAGCGGCGTTCGAGTGCTCAACAATCCGGTACCACAGGCGTTCAAGGAATCTATCCGTTGTGCCGAGCAGAACCTGTACGCTCGCGCCATGCAACTCGTCGGCGACCGAGACCCACGGTCTCACGAGTTCTCAGTTCAACTGCGCAGTTTTGATGCTGCAAGAAGTGGCGCCAAGACGGGCGTGGCGTGTCTTATTGCACTGGCAAGTGCGTTGCTCAGGAAATCGGTTCGAGGCGGCTTGATTGTGGTCGGCGAGGTTACGGTTGGCGGGACCATCGAGCCCGTGCATAACGCGGTCACGCTGGCGGAGCAAGCGGTGGAGAAAGGCGCCAAATCCTTGTTGCTCCCGGTTGCGTGCCGTCGACAGCTCTTCGACCTGTCAGACGACATGGCGACCAAACTCGATATTGAGTTCTATCAAGATGCGCGAGATGCCTTGCTAAAAGCTCTGGCGGATTGAGTGTGGCACATTGCGCTCGACAATTTGCGGACGCACAGAAAAGGCGCCCCGCTGACGTGGGGCGCAGGAATAATGCCCTACTACCGGTAGGCGGCGTACAACTGCCATGCCAAATCACTACTGACAGCGACGATACGCGTCTCTTTGCCGCCATCCGCCTTCCTTACGAGTAAATACACAGACTCGATGTCCGTGCGAACGAACACGCGAACTGAGTTGCCGTCAATTTCATGCTCGCCACATTTGGTACCAAGCTCATTCGGCACTGCCGGGATGATGGTTGATGCCGCCAACAGACCTATAATCTTCTGCTGACAAGCCGCTTTTCGCTCCTCAGCCGCCTTTTTCTCCGCTTTCGCCGCTGCTGCTAAACGCTTCTTTGCGGCGTCACGAGCCACTTGCGCATTGATGCTCTCAGCGAGTCCGCGGATATTTTCTTGCAGAGCGTTAAGCGCAACGTCCCTGTTTTCAATCCAGAATTTTGCGTCCTTGATATTTCCCGCGAGAACAGCCGCGTCGGTGTAAAACTGCGGAATCAACTTCGCACGAATTTGAGCGGCCCAATCTTTTTGTGCAGGAGTTCCCGTCAGTGCAACCCAGCCGAACGACTTTGCAGCGGATTTTGCAGCAACTATAGCGTCGCCGTGCTTTTCGCGCATTCGCTCAAGACGCGCCGCTTTCTCGGCTCTTTCCTCGCTCTTTACATAGTCTGCGTAAGTAAGCCCGGTTTGCAAGTCAAACCAATTGCCATCGGCGTCTTGGTCGGGAAAATCGGCAACGTTTTCTTGCCAGTATTCTAGGCTGCTGTTCATTAAATTCTCCTGTATTGATTTGGTTTCTTCGGCTTTGCGTTGGCCTCGATGCGCTGCATGAAATCAGTGCACAAAGGGTATAGAAACCACTATGGGAGACAGTACTTTAGGCAATAGGCGTCCTAAAACCCGCCCGCTCCATCGTCGAAGCCGGTGAAGACGCTAGCTAGTTTCCCGATGCTGCCGGCGCTTGGTACCGGCGCGTTGACGCGGCTTACACGATTTCAGCATTGTCAGTGGGTTGATTGTTGCTGGCGCAATGCCTTCTAGCCAGTCTTCTCGGTCAAGTGAGCGTACAACGGACAGTAGTGTTTTGACCGACGAACCCGCCCCCGCTTCAAGATTTTGCAATGCCCGACAACTGATGCCCGCGCGCGCAGCAAGCGTTCTTTGGTCAATGTTGCGATGCAGGCGCAGATTCCTCAGATGCTCACCAAGGAGCGCTTCTAGTTCTTCGAGCGTGTGAAACTTTATCAATTGCGCCCCCCATTCAGTGGTCTGACCATCATGTTCTACCGAAGATGCTTTTTATAGTACGCATAATATTGCGTATTAAACGGCATTTTTGCCATAGAATGCAAGATTATGCGTGTTATAGAAAACTAGGGCTTCGGCGAAGAGTGTCGTTCTCACGAACCTAAGGTGCCCTGCTGACCGAGGCACGCAAATGGTCTACAGTTCCCTCGGAATCCCTAGCTCTGGGCTATTTCTTAGCATTCATTCCCTGTCGTCACAATTCCCTATCTTTCTAGGTGTCGCTGTTACCTGATATGGTTCGAGTCCGGCTTCGAGCCTGGCGGGAATAGTAGGTACTACGGCTGATTCCTTCAGCAAGCCAGGGCTTTCTTTCTTCAGCAGAATCCTTTCGCCGTGCTTCCCCGCTCTTTCGACCGCGAGCACGCTGAATCGCTCGAAATCGCTCGTCTGTGAACTGCCGCCACGTCCAGCGTGCAATAGACTTGACAGTCGAACCGACCTCGGAGCCCCCCAGCGGTGCGCTAAAGCGGGAATTCATCGCCACTGCTTCGCGCAGAAGCGCGGCGTACCACTGCTCGAGTGTGGCATCGTTGCTCTTGTACGTACGGACCCAGCTGTATGCCCATGTGCGGAGTTCATCAAATAGTTGGACATTACGCCCCAGCCCCCACGCCGCAGAGTCCCTCTTTGGGAGCTGCCGAGGGAGGACAATCCAGTCCGCAAGTTCGCTGAGGTCGTATGCGTGTGCGTGAAGAAAGAGCGTTTTCCACGCTGAATGCAGCGGATTCTTGGTGATTAATCCACCAAACGCACGGTCGCTTCGCATAGCCAGGGCGTATGCGGTTTCGACCGCCGCTGCATATCGAAGCGGCGCTTCGCGAGCCAGGTCCGAGGTGACAACCGGTGTTGATAACAAATACGCCAAATGAGCGTGTCCGTTCGCCGGATTAGTGGAAAAGAAATTCGGGGGCGCAACATGTGAGTGCTCCCAGGCTAGTCCGCCGCACGGATAGTCGATGTCGAAAACTAACCAACTCCTGAGAACGTGCGGGTTAATTTGCAGATAACGATAATGTCGCGCATCGTCGGCCGAACGGATGCGCAAACCGCACGAAAGGTCGTTCGTGCAATAAGGACGCCTCGGCAATCGCGGCAGTATGAGCGCGGAAAGCGTCACAGCCAGATGTCAGTTACGCGAGCGCACAGCGTTGCCTTCAATTTGCTGACGCTCGTACCAGCACGGCCCCATGCGGATACCGGCCTCAGGAAAGTTGCTGCACGTGTGTAAGACGCTCAGCTTTCGCGCAGCAGATGCGCTATCTCGATGGTTCGCAGTGAGTTGAACAGGCGTGTAGGTAAAGCGTTGTTGCCCCGCAGAGCGGTGGGCATGGCTATGGATGGTCATCAGAGTTCTTCCGAAAATCGGGAACCCCGTCTAACCACCGATAGTGGGCGGTGCTTTTAGAACCTGGGTGTTTTAGAAGACCCGGGTAGGCGATATGACATGGCTGATGACTCTTGAATTGCTCATCCGAGGTCAAACCAGCCTGCTACGAGCAAAGCACAGGTCAAAAGCCGTAAAAAAAGCGGGCCAGCAGGCCCGCCAAATCATTTATGTCTTTAGTTTTCTGCTTGCTGCATACATAACGTAGGCACGCATCCCTGCTATCAGATAGTTCTCGCCCACTGCAACGGTGTCGACGATAGTGCATCGTACCTGTGCAGAATGTTGCAGGTCGGTCTCAAATGAGGCGCCGTACTTCTGCAAAATACCGAAAACAGCGAGCGCCTCATCGCCCGAAATGTCGCAAATCAATATTTCGGGAGGGTTTGCCTTATCGGCGAAAACGGCAACTTTACCGTCCGCTATCACAGCGACTAGTCCATTGAACCAGAAGAATCGCACCGGATATGGCGGGACGGATCGGCATACTTCCACTTGAGTGGTTTGGCATTTTTGTTGTACTGGCGAATGTAGCGCATGAGCTTTTTGTGCAA